>Ga0169931_10003619_pt1 | contig 24441 bp, 19 predicted proteins | sample Kivu_15m_20L_FD_129675 | JGI IMG/M metagenome (GOLD analysis project Ga0169931, IMG submission 129675) | Freshwater microbial communities from Lake Kivu, Western Province, Rwanda to study Microbial Dark Matter (Phase II) - Kivu_15m_20L... | ecosystem: Environmental > Aquatic > Freshwater > Lake...
AACACTCTTGACACCGTCTCATTCTTGCTTCAAGGCTATAGATTTTCAAGCGCGTCTCAGTTTCTTGACCACCATTCATTTACATATGATTATATCTTTTCAATTGTCGATCATCTTGTTGTTTTGAATTGTCGATCATCTTGTTGTTTTGAATTGTCGATCATCTTGTTGAGGTACGAATACATACATCGCCATGAAGCATCTCAAGAATTCAGATACGAAGAAGAATCAAAAGAAAAACAAGAAAATCAAATCAAAGGGTTCAAATTTTTCTCATCAAAAGATCAATTTGGATCGATTTGCTGGATCTAGCGAAGAAGAAGAGAATGACTATGATGAGGATGTTCAAGATTCACAACCGATCAAGAAGAAACTTCGGCTTCATGAATCTACAGAATATCATCAACAAAAAATACTTAGGATCCAACAGGAAAATAGCGATAACGCATCTAAAGACAATGAAATAATAGACAGGAATGATCATGACGAGGAGGAGGAAAATGAAGATGAATCTGCATCTGAAGAAGAGGACGGGTTTGGATACTCAGTTTCGAATAAAAATAAAATATCCCTAGCCGTAGATGCGGATGATGAAGACGATAGTGAGGTTGAGAATGATGACGATGATTCATATGAACTGGATTCAGATGATGTTGATGAATATAACCACGATAGAAATTTGATACTTAGTAAGAAAGAAGGCAGAGGACAAGTAGGAATGGCGGATGCAATGTCACGAATTTTAGGTATTGCAGAGAGCAATGCGGGGGATAACCGCAAAAGAAAAACCAATCCCACCACTGTCAATAACATTGTTCTTTCCAAAACTATTACACCACTCCAAAAACGACAACTACAAGAAAAACAAGAAGAGGAAGCACTTAAGAATAAACAAAAGCAAAGGCGGGATAGAAACTTAATTGCTATGCATATTCCCGCTTCTGCTCTGTCCTTTGCAACGATAAACTCATCGATTATTCATGCTGAACTAGAACTGGAGAGGGCTCATCGAAGAGTGGCGACTCGAGGTGTTGTTGCATTATTCAATGCAATTACTCAGCATCAACATCAAAAGAAGCAGCAAACGATAACGGTTCCCACTGCTAGTAATAAAAATTCTCAAGCACAGAAACCCATGACTAAATATGGGTTCCTTGAAATGATCAAAAACTCTGCTAACGTTGTTCTAGGTGATTCTACTGACAAAGCTACTCGCAAAGCAAATAATGACGATGACAAGACATCTGGAAATAGTCAGCCTCTTTCTTCCGTCGTTGAGGAGAGTCACCGTAAAACGAATAAAACCAAAACCGACCAGAAGAAAGGATGGAATGCACTAAAGGATGATTTTATGATGAACAGTAAATTGAAAGATTGGGATAAGGAATTTTCCGATGAAGACTTTGATGATGAAAGTAGCGCCGAGTATAATGACCGTAGAGAAGGTGTCGGTCATGATGACGATGACTTCATGGATGACGACGATTAGCTTACAATTTTGCGCACCATAGATAGAAAATCATGGTTCATACAATTCAGTATCCAATGAATAAACAAAGATGTATATTCGAAATTTACTTTAATTGACTCTGTAGTAGCGGAGTTAGATATTCTGCAACCTTTAAGGTGTCAACTGCGATACCGATCGTGGCCACACCCTCTGCTACGGATCCATCGACTGTATGCTTAGCCACCCTCTCTTTGACGGTGATATAATCAGGATCTTGTGTGAAAAAATAAGGCATAGCTGAGGGATATTTTGCCTTGAGTTTGTCTACATTAACTTTATCCTCATCGTCGGGCATGTAGTAACGGAACAATTCCTTTCCATCCTTGGAAACGGTGGCATATGAGTCAGTCCCGCCGCATCGATCCGCCTGGACACTCACTTGCTTCCCATTCTTCGTTGTAATTGTAAATTTGATACGATCAAAGTCAGTAAACACTTTTCCACTTGGGCCTTTTAGTGATTGCATACGAGAAAAGGCCTTGTCTGCAGTGACGCTTGCAATGTTGTCGACTGTCACATCATAGAACGATACGAGGAGTGCTAATTCATGAATGGCCATATTTTTCAACATCCCCTCCGAGTTTCGTTCAAAGCATTCACCAAGAGATTCCGGTGTATTGTCATATGCGTTGTTGGAGACAAAAGTAACATGGGATCCAGGCACTGTTGCAGCGAATTCTCGCGTTTTACGGATGTATTTGCAAACATTTTTGTTATATCCCATAAGTACTTCCACATGAGCAGCCTGTGCTTCTTTCATCATGCTTTCAAGTTCAGCTACCGTAGGAGCACCAGGTTTTTCAAGATAAATGCATTTAGCACCGTTAGCAATAGCTTCTTTCAGTAAACGTGGGTTATCAGCTGTTCGACCCGAGATTAACGCCAAGCGTGGTACCTTGACAGGAGGAAGATTAGAGAGAGATGGAAGAAAATGAATACCATGCTGAGACTCCCATTCAGTCTTGGTGGAGTTGAATTCGGCTGCACCAGGACCAGATGCTCCAGGTCCTAAGAACCACGGTTCTACTACATAGTCGAGTGAAGCACTGGGGCATCTGACAAAAATAAAATGTAAACGTTTCCAAATAGCCGTGGAGAAAATGTACTTCATATGTATGGGAAATTAACACTTAGCATCTTCGTTGAAACTTACTTCTTCTCAATCATTTGAATACCATGATACCATCCCATTCCTCTATTTGGGGCTCCACAACCAACAAGGACTACTTCACATTGCCCTTGTCCAGCCTTCATCAAAATATTAGAGCGTCCAAAGTGGCTAACAGAACGTGTTGCTGATTTAGTAAATGCAAGAGAACGAGATTGAGCAGCTGATGCTACCTTTGTAAAATGGTTGATGATCATGATGAAGATAACACTAATATAAGTTATTGAGGTTAAATAGTGGTTCATAGCAACTTAGAAGATAAAGCCCAATTGATATTAGGTAATATTGATCCAAGAATCAAAACAATTCAAAAGCAGTGCAAAGAAGCAAAGAAATAATTATGATCGTTGATTTACGGATAGCAAGCTTATTAAAGAATTGAAGGATCGATCCTAACTTTCATGGGTATTCACAGCCTTCCCAGCATTTACGACTGCAGGGTTCGGATCTTTCTGATCGATAGACGAAAAGATTAAAAGATCGAACCAGACATCTGTATACTGTAAAAGGAATTGAAAGATTCAGTACTTAAATAGATACTAGGAGTAAGTAGGTAGCCTAAGTATGTCAAGCTTGACACCTTCTTCAATCAGTGTATCGTGCTGGGATCTGGGATTGAAAGTTGGCCGCAGCAAACTTGCTGTAATACATCAGTGAAGATGAGATACATGAGCCCTGCAAATTGAAACGTAGTGATGTAAGGAGTACTGTATAATAGGCTTGTATTGAATGAAGTGTAGAAAAGGCGTTGATATGTTTGAATAGAGAGGCATTTTATTATCAAGTAAAGGGTTTTATATTAAATATTCGAGTTTGCTTTCAGTATCCGCATAGCGTTTTCTTTATTGCTGAGCTTTGCCATACCATAAGGGGTTCTTCCTCCTCGACCCTTTTCATCAAGAATAGTTTTTGCATGTAAATTGGCTCCCGAATCAATGAGTAATTGAATCATATCAATGCATCCTCTTTGAGCAGCGAAGTGAAGAGGTGTATATCCATTACAATCACGACTATCCACTATCGCCTTCCTTAACTTGGCGTGGAGTAATTTTCGAGCAATATCCAAGTTTGTGTCAAGACACTTATCGTCATCGCCGGACTCGATATTTTTTTCTGACGACAGCACTGCGCATATATGTAAAGGTGTTGATCCTCTGTGGTTGATTGAATTGGGATCAGCACCGCGTTCCAAGAGTAAATGGACCATCTCGATTCTACCTGCCCGAACTGCGGCATGTAAAGGTGTATTGCCAAAGGCATTTTGAGATTCAACCGATGCCCCGGCGTCAATTAGAAGACGACAAACATCCTCTGTTCCACGAGTAATTGCTTTGTAGAAAAAAATTCATGAGAAGTTATATTTTCATGAACTTGGGAATAATATTGGTTAAGAATATTACCCTCGGGAGCGAACGGGATTAGACCACGTACCTTCATGAAGCGGTGTATTTCGACTTGAAATTAATTGGAGAGAAGTTTCGGCTCCCTTTTCGAGTAAAAGTCTTGTACATTCAATACTCGTCGCTTCATTTTCTATACGTACAGCCTCATGAAGAGCCACTGGATTTCCTTCTTCATGCTGATCAATGAAGTTGGGATTCGCTCCTTTCTCCAACGCCCTCTTGAGAACATCGATATCACCTTTTTGGGCAGCTTGAAACAGTTGTACATTCAAAGCGCTAGCCTCTTGCTGATAACCGCAATAATCTTCTGAAATGGTTTCGAATGATGCAGTAGATGTCATTTTAGGATGCTCTGATTTATGATATCAATATTGAATCGTCAAAATCAATAGGGCATCGAAAATTCTTTAGATTCGAAGTCGGCTAAAGTATTGGTATTCTTGGCGATAATGCAACGTGGACATGAATGTGAAAAATCTTTAGTATTCCAGCTAATGCCGGATCGCGTTTGTGAATGAGAGCTGAAACATGACCCAAAAGCCTTCGCAGCTTCAATGCTAAAACTTTAAAACGGTGCACGTGTTTAACTATTTACATCTTGTATCCTGTTTACTCCGTAAGGTGGCGGGGATCAAGAGCGCCTTGAGCTTTCTCTTACCCTAGGAAAGAGATGCATTAAGGAATGAGTTATATAGAATTATTGAGAAGAAAGGGGCGATTCAATTATTAAAGCTACCTATGTCAGTAACAACAACTGAAGCCATAGTCGAGATCGATGATCTTCGAAATCGACTGGAACGTCGAAATCATTTGCTAGATATTGTTCGAAAGGCTTATCATCGAGATATCTTTGTTGTTCGGGATTGTTTGATGAGGATGAAAAATGGAGAGCCTTTGGAAACAGTCCTTATTTCAACAAATAATTTGGCGTCGGTATCATCTATTGACTTGCGAGATGATCCCGGATTCTTTCTCTTCTCCCCTCATGAGTGCGAAATGAAGCTTAAGCCATGTTACTATTGTGGAGGCCGATTCGAAGTTGTGCATAATGAAAGTTCTCTCATAAAGTTGCTCCGTGCGGACTTAGGATTATCCCAAGCAAAGGTTGGTATTAAATTTTTATTATATCTTGGAGACTAGTCTCTCTCCTGACAAAATATCCACCTCCTCGCATTCCAAAGGTATGCCAGCTGGAAGATGTCATGAATCAGCAGCTTTCGACCATAAATAAGCTACGAGATACGGAAAACAATCTCAGCTTCCGTCTACAGGAGACGTTGTTTCACTTGCAATATGAACGCTACAGATATAAACAGCTGCTTTGTGAATGCGTCAATTATAAACGAGATTCTCACAGAGCTACCCAATCGATAGCTGACTATGAGAGAGTGAAATTAACCTTAGATAAATGTTCCAGGGAGCTTGCGACATCAGAGGAACGAGAAAATCTACTTACTCATGAACTCACCCATCAGAGATTGATTTCCGAAAAGCTACAAAATGATTATCAGCTAGAAAAAAAGCATAAACAAGAGTCAAAAAATCGCTGCATTTCCTTAGAATCAGAATTAACTTCGAGTAATATTGAAAAGGCGACCCTTGAAGATAGATTATCACGTGCTGAAAATGATCTGGATTCTTTGAAACGCAGACAAGCGGAACAAACATTAGATATTCGAAGTCTGGAAGACGATAAAACTGAACTTCGGAATACAATAGAACGAATGGTACGAGAAAACGAAAACATTATTAAGGTGGCTTCTGAAACTGAGGATCTATTAAAGACTCAGATTGTCGGTCTGAGGCGAGAGCTTGTGGAAAGCTCGATAGCATCGGAATCGCGTTTCGAAAAATACGAGGAAATGTTTAATAAGTATAAGGAGGAGCGTGTCCGAGAACTGCAATTATTAGAGGGAAAGGCCGAACACCTCAAAAACTTGAGTACTAGTTTCATAACACTTTTGTATGATCGGTCTTTACTGTTTTACAACATTCTCGTAGAATATGGAGTTCATAGTAACAAGCAGAGAGAGAGAATAGATAATGCCTACGTGTATATAAATGATTGCTTGAATAGAAGTCTGGAGTCAGATAGATTAGATTGGTCGAATTTGCTGTCAGATGACGATGATAGAAGACATATATTCGGAAATTTGAGCAATCGTCTAGTATCTGATTCTAACGCCTTGATCAACTTAATTAGTACTCTTAATGATAGAGGCATCGTGGAAAGAGATAGTCTGAGGAGAGATTATGAGAATAAGATGAAGCGTTACCTTGAAACGCATCATGAAAAACTCAAAGTTCTCGAGTTGATGAATGAGGAAAAAGAACACGAACTATCTATCCAAAACTCGGTATGCGCCATGGCCTTGTGCGACGCTCAATCGACGAGAAGGGAATGGGAGAAAGTTGAAGATGAACTAATATCGAGTAGTAAGACCGCGGAGAATTTGAAAATTCGTCTTGCTGATTACCTTTCTATCATAGACCGATTACAAAAAGAACTTGAGAAAGTAAGTTAAAAATCGGCCTTCATATTCTCTGAGGAAGATTGTACGAACTTGCTAATTTCGTTGGAAATATATGTATATACAGGAGAAAGAGCAAAACCAGAATCTGCAACAGCTAGTATACCATTTAGAGAAGAATGCTTCAGCATATGAAACATCCATCGACAACCTTGAAAAGCTCCTCGGTAGAACTTCAAATCGCTTCGCTTCAATTATGGCGAAAGAGAAGGAACGACTTGAAACCAACGTCAGTCAAGGTATTCAAGTCACTCCTACCAATATGGACTTTGGGCAGCAGGTCGATTTTATTTTACAGCTTGTGTATACGCAAGACAACGCGTTGGTCGGCTCACAACGACATATGAAAGTATACAGGGCGAACCTTCAAACGTAGTTGTGTTATCGTCGACAAAATGATTGATGCCGATATGAAATGGATATTGATAATTCGACTGGAGAGTGTCTAGACCCAAGCAAAAGTGAACAAACTTTTCGTTCTTAGAGCTTAGTCTATTATGGTTCGATTACATTTACTCAAGCAAATGGATTTTACTGTTGCGACGAGTAGTGATGACATCCCTGAATTTACGTGGAAAAACGACTTCGATCATGAGACATGGCGTATGCCTTTGATTGAACGTTAGACACTGTCTTTCACCGTGGAATCCAGTAGCCCTGACTCATAATCCACGACAGAAATCAAAATGAATAAATACAGCAGTATGAGTTTAGGTGCAAGTGTATTTGGACATCGACGTACATAGTATTACAGTGAAATCACACTACGTGTCATCGTTCGTAGTACCATTTAATCAGCCGGCAGTTTAATATCTGTCTTCGCAATAGAGACTTTCGATTAGAATCGATCCCTCTCGTTCGCCGTTATAGAGGCTATCGAGACGATATGATACCGAGGGACTTAATTCTGGCTGACTGATAGACTTTTCATATATCCACGCATCATTTTGTACTTGCACTTGGACTTAAGGACTCTGTTTTTGCGCTTTCTACTGTTAATTATATCCAACGATCTTAGCAAGGCGAAATCCGCCGCCTAGAATATGACGGACAAATCCTATTCCCGACGAACTTTTCTTCAAGGAAGTGTTTGATGAATGGCGAATATCTTGATGTTAAAATGTATATGTTCTCGGAAAAATTATGGCACTTCACTCTGCTGTGTACATCTAGCAGTGAAGATCTGCAACAACGAAACCTTATGAATGTACACAGTTCATTCTGGTCTAGTAACCTGAATGTAATAGAGATTTAGTCGATGTACAAGTCAATCCAAATGACTTTCACAAGACACGTCGTAACATGCTATAAGTAGGATCTCCGTCGTACCCTACGCAAATTTACATCAACATCGTCGGATCGTTAATGCCTGAATTATATGAAGTCTTTATTCAATAAACAAATCAATCCATATGATCTCAACAAGAAGTGGCGTATCATGCTGTTTATGATATACGCTGTATTTGTCTCAAAGATATATCACTTTTGTACATTACGTTTGTATTACACTAATAGTGCATTTGATGTATCAATCACGTGGAGGGTTGTGACTGTAATGAGAAATGCGATTGTCCGATGAAGACATATTCCTTATGATGCAATACAAAATATTGTTGATTCACTTTTATCGCCGTCATCAGAGACGGTTATCTAGATTCTAAGGTTTGGTCTAGAAGCGTAGTTGGTAATAATATGCATTCAACCACCGCATCGCATAAGGATACGTGTGATGTAGAACACGTGTAGGAATCCAGAGGTTGCTAGCAATCATGAACAAATATATCTATGCCAGGGTATGGGATATGGAAGTTCTCTAATTACCTTATTTCAACCCTTATTTCAATCAAGACCCATTACCGCTGTTTATCGGCTTTGGATGGACGAAACCCTGGTTATTGTGGTACAGAGGCGATAGTGAGAACATGATTAGGAGTTCTGATCTATCCACTTAGTACCGTTAGCTAGAGCCTCTTTGAAACTACTTGCTGCGAGGTACGGAACTGGGACCTTTTGTACTATACTGTTAGTATTTCTCCTTGGTCTCGAGCCTCATTTACATATAAGTGACATAAATAATGTCCACTTCTTATGATGACAGTGTTATTGTTTCCTTTCAGTTGCCTTGGTTATCTCCACGTCAGGTCCCATAAGAACCTTGTTTTCCGTTGGGGGTCATAATATTCATTCATGTCAAGAATAAGATCATTTCACCTGAAGCCTTCTTTAGTAGTTCTCTATTTCCCAAACCGTTTTCGTGATTCAATCTTCAATTTCAGCTATTCTAAGAACACTTTGTTCATTTAATCTTTTCAATAAAGTGCAAGGTACTGTTAAAGATTCCCCTAAATGTTCGCATTTCTGAAACCATCTCATACTGAATAGGTACCTCCTTCTACAATTTAATTGCTCCCTAAGGCGATTGTACTTTTTAATGGATACACATGCATCCACTGAAGGATGAAGTTTACTGTTTTCATAAATACAGAAAAGAGAAAGAAACGCAGTGACGTTTATGAAGATAGTTGAAAGTCTAATGGCTAAGTTTTGAAGGAGATGCTCTTCTTCGTACATAGTACAGTCCAAGTCTGAGGGTTAGGAACTTCATATGATAATACCAGCTGAATAATATTGCCGAACCGCCAAACAATTACAATATCCCTCTTATACGGAATGGGTCGAATAACTTTACTGTAAGTTTCCCAATAAAATCATTTTAGTTAACACCTCCATGGCGCAATCAGCCGTTTCTTATAGTTGCTGTTGACACAGGTTTATCCTTTGTCAGAGATTGGGTGCGTCAGAGCATAAGTTGTAAGATTCCACTTTCTTACCTACATCTGATTCTTATGGGTATACCTCTGCATTTTATGCTCTGCGATATTCAGGAGAAAAAATGGGTTGTCTTTCGATGGTGGGGTAGTCTCTGGCGATTGTAGTGAGCATTTTCCTGATGAACTATTTTTTTGCCATTTCGTTCGATCTCAAGAATTATGTAATTTACTTTAATGAGGCAAAGATCAGAGTCATAAAATTTTATAGACTGGTCTCAGGGTAATTAAAGCGCCCACAGTTCCCGCACATAGTAATTAGATGAGACTCGCAAAGGTATCGTTTGAGCAATTTTCTTCTTCATGTGCTTGATATCTTGAATATCACGTGGTTGATCGTTTCGGTCATGTACCCAAGGGCATTTTAGAAAAATGGTTTTCTCTAACTTTGCCAATCTCGTATCGTTAAAAATGTCTAGAATAGTCGATGTCAACAGACGGATAGTATGCTTTCCTCATACTATTTTATTTCTCTATAAACAAAGGCCGTTGGAAAAGAATGGGATAGGATGAGATCCAAAGTAGATATTACATGCCTCAAATTTTGTGGATTTATCGACATTATCAAATGATGTCCCGAGGTCAACACGCAATATTCCGGCGGATAAATATTCAGCATGCATCGTAGAGAGAAAGGTGAGAACCCTCCCCCTTCTAACTCCAGGAACATAAAATATGATTTATGTTGATAGAATGTGACTTCACAGATGATGACGGATGTCATCATGAGAAGAATATAATCATGTTATTTTGATTAAATCGAGGACGAACGCGTATAACATAGGTCATTAGAATATCGGAGGAAAGATTAATAAATTGCATCACCAACCAAACTATAAATGGTTCGAATCAGCTCATATGACTATAGTTGGTGATAAAAATGCCCGCCGATCAGTCATACAGCGCCTAGGAATTACAGCACTCTCTCGCCTGGTAAATGACATCGTCGTAATGCTTTGTAGTAAAGATAACTCAATGCGACTCTGTTCGTATGAAAGAATGTTTCAAAATACTTCATTTCACTCATAAGCTCGGAGACCATAAACATCATGATAGTAACTATTTACGTGCATGGGTTTAATATGGAAGAGATGCTACAACATGATTAATTCTATTTAATCGATTCTAAAGTACTAGTTCAGCATGAACGTGATATCATTTCTTTCTTGCAGCGATAACCAATCTTAAAAGTAGTAACAGTCATTCGCTCAACTATATTACTCTACCCATGAGAAATATTCTGGAGAAGGGTAAGTCCTATGTAGGACAGCTTTACAGTGACCTCTCTTGGCTCGATTCCTATACTTCCCTGGCGGATAGCCTTTGAGAGTTAGGACGTTTAAAGGTGCTACTGACTCTGATCATTAATCCAACATCAGCTAGTAAATTCAAATCTGGTGTCCAGTGATAGTACGGCATTCTTGTTATGAAACTCATATTCCGAAATCCTGTGTATTTGTACTGGTCAATAGAGCACAGAGGCCTCCCTTGAGGCAGGAGACCAAACCTCGCTAAGATATTCCCTACGGGGTATAAAAGAGATAGGGAAGGTCTCTCTTCTACATAACCACGGGTGTCTTTTAGGACGAGTGCAGTTACGAGTAAGGTCCCCAAAGTATAGACAAATATCTTTTACTCCATAAGTCGCATAGGAACTACAATAAGTTTTAAAGATAATATAAGTGCCAGCCTTATCACAACGATAATGAAAGATCCCATCTGACACCGACTTTTAAACGTGTCAGGGAGTTGTAGAATTGTAAACTGTAAAGTATAACACTTATAAAATGTCTTGACTCATTGGTGAAAGAAATGACGAAATGACAAGTCAACATCCGCCTACTGTAAAATCGAGCACAATACACTGTAAGATTAATCGTACGGCACGCACGCCGCCCTCGGGAAAAAGCTGCCAACGCGATACGGAGCATTTTTCGCAAGGCGTTACTTCAGTATCCATTGTACAGCATCTCTTGTATAAAGCATTCATAACGATGAGCGAGTCGGGTAATGGAACCACAGCAGAATCAATGGAGGCGCCAACTTCACCGAGGTCACCAGCTACTAACGTCACCGCTGGCCTTGCCCCTCTCGCAAAGTATAAGCTCGTCTTTCTGGGCGATCAATCCGTCGGAAAAACCTCCATCATCACGAGGTTCATGTATGATAATTTCGATCGTCATTATCAAGCTACTATCGGCATTGATTTTCTATCTAAAACTATGTACCTTGAAGACCGTACTGTGAGATTACAGTTGTGGGATACGGCAGGCCAAGAACGCTTCCGATCATTGATCCCTAGCTATATCCGCGACTCCAGTGTCGCTGTTGTTGTCTATGATATTTCCAATCGAACCACATTTTTAAATACATCCAAATGGATTGACGATGTAAGAAGTGAGCGGGGTAATGATGTGGTCATTTGTTTGGTAGGAAATAAAACTGATTTAGGAAATGACAAAAGACAAGTAAGTACAGAGGAGGGTGAGGAATTGGCGAAAAAAGACAATCTACTTTTTATGGAATGCAGCGCAAAGGCAGGTTACAACGTCAAAAGCTTGTTCCGAAAGCTGGCAACAAGTTTACCTGGAGGAGCTGTCGATGGTGCAAATGGTGGCATTGGGGGGAAAACAGCTGCCACTAACTTGGTCGACATAAAACTCTCTGCTGCCCCCGTAAATCTAGATCAAGGAAAGTCGTGTGCTTGCTAAGACACTCATCGATCGATATACAGTATTGTAGGACACACCAATTTACTATCCAATTTTACTTTGCGATATTTCTAAGAAGCAATAACATGTGTTAAGATAAGAACCTGGTTCTCATGCAATCCCAAGTGTATCATGTTAGATAAATCTCCTTCTAAGACCATTTTCATGATTTCGCGCTATCGCCCATCATCACATCAAAAGCTTTTTTCATTCGTTTCAATAAGCTGGATATTTGCTGGGCCTTTGTTGAAGCCACAATAATCATGAAGAAAAATACTACCTGATAAACGTGTGATAAAACCTCAGAGCTAGCACGACAGGTTTGTGACCATGATGTACAGGTCCAGTCGGCTATCCAACGGAGGAAGGCAGATAAAAATCCGATAGCAATAGGAATAATATAACTGCAGGGAAACAATTAAAATGATCGATAATAATGACGAGGGCAGAACATGCGGCGTAAAATACATCACTATTCAGCTATAGACTTACATCCCGATCCCAGCGAGAGGGTTACGACTCTCATTTAACTGAGAAAAAAGTTGAAAGTTTTCTTGAATCGTATTTTCCACAATAATTTTTGATTGATCTATTGCTTTCCGACTTCCAAAATTAGCGATTTCTGTAAAAATCTTCATACTTTCATCGACAAATGTGCGATGAAATGCCTCAAGTTCATTAGGAGAAACATAATCGGAGCAGCGAACACCCACAAGTGCATCCATTTTATGCTTGTAATGTTGAATAGAGAGATTCGTTGCATTTGTATTGTTAGCTGAAGAGGTAGCCTCCAACATTGTTGAAGCTTCAGGAAAATGTGTTGCTCCTTTTGAGAATAGATTGGCATATGCCTTGATGTAAGCACCAAGCTCTGCTGCAGAGAGTTCTCTACCATGAATCGCCTTTGGAACCAAGTTATTCATCATCCCATGTTTCTCTTCTATTTTACTACATCCGAAAACACGGTGACAGTAATGATCTAATAAGGATAAAAATCTTGGATCAATATCTGCGACATCACCATCATACTTTTTCTTAGTGACAGAGAAACCAGGATGAGTCAACATATAGCAACCGACAAAATCGAAGCAGCTCGTAATCTGATTGCGCGTATCCTTCAAATCTGTTGCATCTCTTTCAGCAAGCACGGAAGATAAATAATTATCCATTTCAAGGATGCAACGATCCAAGTCCTCATCATCTTCAAAATGCTGCCAATCACGAACGAGAAACTCGATGCGCTGAAACGGCTTATGAGTATCTGTAGAAAGAGTTGTTTTCGTTTTCAAGCCTGCCTCATCTGACGAAACATTCGATTCGAGAGGATGTTGATCATGGTCCTGACGCGATTCCTCGACATTTAAAGCCATACGACCGTATTCACTGAATAATGCTAAGTGTTGCAAATTGTCTTCTTGAATACGATTCTGGACGTTATAGATTTGAAAAGAACTGAAAGTAGACAACGAAATCGCAGGAATAGTAAACGTTCATCCCATAGAGTGCGTTTTCAGATCTAACACAGACAGGAAATAACAATGCTCTGAAGCATGACATACCTTAAAAGCGTACTCAACCCAAAGATAGAGGCAGTTAAACTCATTGTGGTTTCATTATCAAACATTCCTATACATAGCCCATTGAGGAATGGTGTAAGGGGCTATTTCACCTATGAAAACGAACTGTGCAACACGAAGTATCAAAACTACATACCCTGTGTATCCACGAGCAACACAGCGATCTTTTCTGATTCAACTGAAGCTAAAGGTAATATAAATGGATGAGACCACATCCAAATACCTGTTGTATTGCGTTCACTTCCTCCTCGCCAATCGAATCCATCATGTCCAAGACTTTTGACTTTATCGTACCATTTAAAATTTGCAGCATCACTTTTGGTATCACTGTCCATTTTCTCGACATTTCCAGTAGATTCTACCAGAGATTCTGAATGATAGTAAAGATATCTAAGAAACCAACTTAAGAGGAAACTCTTCCCAGTTCTGAATGCTCCGACGACTGAGACGACACATACTTTCATAGAAGAAGGTTGGATTTTTCCTAAAATTTGATTTAAGATATCTTCATGAAACGTAAACGCGTACGCATCAGATTCAGTGCCTATAGAGACGATTTGCATAGCATGAGGTTTTCTATCACTCTCATCAGATGTGGTGGGCTTTGAGTTGGGTTCCAAAGATTTTTCGACTACAGCCGAACCTAAATCACCATAACTATCAGAAGATGGTATATTCACTTTGTCCCAATCTAGTTCACCTACGTAGTCATCGGTATCAGACATTATTATTGTTATTATAGGACTTGAATCGATTGAGAACTATACTAACAGGACTAGAGTAGGTTTAGGTTGATCTGGCTTTGGGCAATGGAGAAGGAGATGATTCGGCGAAAAACGCACCTTGGTGCGTCAACGGGAAAGAATGTGTTCGGTACGCGTTGGCTAACGTACTGACCGTATTTTAGTTTTTAGGGCGAGCTACATACTATTAGTATTCTCTTTTATCGAAACATATCCTATTATTGAGTCCATATATTATCATTCGTTTATCAACCTAGGTCCGTTTTTAAAATCAAAATCCGATTGCGTTATTCTACTGTATCTGAATTCAGGGTCCGTTATCTTGACTGTCACTTGCACATAAGTTCCGGCGTTCCGGCCGACTTTGTAGTGTATTTCATGTATTTTGACCAATATTTATTACAAAATGAGAAATGAGCTGCTACACAAGGACCCTCATGTAGATATGAAAAAAATTAATTAAATAATAATTTGTTTCAAGAAGTATAAGTCGTCACAATCCAATGGGTCGGTTGCGACAATTGTTTATGCGAATACATCTCTAATTACAGGAATACCGCCAGATCAAAGTATGGCTTGTTCAAGACTCGAACCATTCGAAGCATATGTGTAGCTTACCGTCGCCATCGTGACCCCTGAATACTGAATAAAGTTAGCGCGCAGAAATTTTTCAAGAACCTTACTTAGAAAACAATTATTATTCGTTCGTACATATTTAGCCGTCCCCAATAGAATCAAGATAAAATAAAAGCTATCGTATTTTATCTTCTATAAAATCAAGGAATGATTGGCTGCTGTGATTATCCCAAGCAGTGGCATCAAAATATTATCACGATACTGGTTATGAGTATCCCTTAATTTTTATATTTCGTAAGGTGACATGAACAACAAGTTCATAAAACATCAAAATCGTCAAGCTTGTCATTATACCTCTGCACTGTTCGTCTTATCTTGGAACTATCTACCCAAGTTACAAAGTCTTCCAAGCTTCTCGTTACTAGAAAGGATGGATCCGTCACGACATTGGGACCAACTCGTACCTGACCTTGTTCTACAAATGTTACTGCTGCTTGGACGGTCTCGGCCATTTTCATTCGCACCATAACGATGGGAAGCCGACGTCGACATATCGCAGATGATGTTATTTCTTCTGCCTTTTGCAAGGACTTCGTTGTTGTTAAAATGCCCATGTTAAACAGTTTATCAAGTAATTGATCGGTCATGGCTATTCGAAAAGGATCATCTGGCTTTAATTCTTTTAGTTTGGCTGCTAATTGTGTTACCATGCCACATATGCGATTATATGAGGAATAGTCCTCTCGATTTTGAATGTGATAGCGCCTCAAAATCTTGGCTACTCTTATGTTCTCATCACCCTTCCAGGAATAGAGAGAAACCTTTCTCAACAGCTTTTGTTCATGATGTTTGAGTTTTCTCATGATAGGAGGAATGGTGATGCTTTTGATACTGTACCTGATGAATCTTAATGGGAGGAGTGTGATGGGGACGAGAGCTAAAGGATGTTGCACGTGACAAATAGAAGCAAAGGTGATGGTGAAGTAGGACAGTAGGTCCTACTGTACTGTACATAGTTATGTACAGTAGGGTATGTACAGGGGACTGCCTGAGTGTAGATTATCAAAACAATGCACGACTGTGAAAAATTTATTTTAGTAACTAGTAAGTACCTACACATACAGAATAGTACTAATGGATGATCAAAGCCAGTCAAGAAAAATAATTTGCTCTGCGATCTGCGATCTGCGAGTCTGCGAGTCTTCTTGTAAAGTACGTAGACAGCAGTCTGCGGTCTGCGGCGGTCATACTACCTACAGTACGAAATATATCAATATCTTGACTTAAAAATCGACGCGTTCTCATCACCATCCACGTCAAAGTTGTCGGGTTCATCATGTTCAAGTGCTGAAATGGAGTTCTCGACTGCAGCGTGTACAATGAACGGATGATTATCTAATTAAATGTCTCAGAGCAAGTTTACAACCATCATAGTTACAGACGAGGATACGACGACCACCATGGAATCACCCGAAGCGTTAACCTCATCAGGGCATCGAAATGGCATGAATGCAAAAGTGAAAAATCTTATGAACATATTCTCATCAAGTCAGAGTCATTTAACTAAAAAAAGACTGCGCAAACGAACAGAGATATCTGATTTTGATTCTATGGGTGATGATGATGCAGCTGACTACGCTTTGATGCAAGAAGAGGAGAAACTAATGTTGAAAGAAGAACATGCGGCTAACCGACGTATCCAAAGTAATCATGATGAAAACCAGACCAGTAGTATCACCATAGCACAGAGCAAGGTCGCTGATGAAAAGAAAGAATCATCGTACTTACCTAGCTTGAACCATGCAATAGCATCAATCGAAGGGAAAAAAGAGACGAAACAGATACATATCATAAAGAAAGATACTGCAGATGGTAATGGGGCAGGAGTATGGCTAGGGACTCGTGGTCGAAAGTCGATTGGTGAACCGCTACCACCGCCACCAACAATTCTTGTAAAAATACCCGAAATAGCCAATCCTATTATAGGGGGTACCTCTACCTGCTCTTTACAAGGTCTGGAGTTTAATGGTTCATCAACGACTATCAATACCATATTTAGTTTCAAGCCTGGTCTTTTGAATACGGAATCAGTTCCGAATCCGATTCTTTCATCGCCTTTTCAACCTAAAGTGCATATTGATTTTAATCAACAGAATGAAGGTGCAGGTAACAGTCATCATACGACGGATGTATCCGCCATACCGTTAGAACAAGCGATAAAACAAGAAAGCCCTTCTACGATTAATGAGAGTCTGGTACTATTAGACGAGTCGAAACCAATTCATATGGACAGGAAAGGCACGAACACAAGGCGGAAACGCTCAGTGTCATTTTCCATTACTGAATCCAGAGAATCCAAGGACATGAAACAAAGTGGCTTGAATTCCGCATTATCACCCTCAACTCGAAAACGCATCCATTCCATCGACATTAATTGTAAGTTTTTGAAATATATTTCTTGTGTTGAGTAGTCAGAGATCTGCATTATCATAAATTTTTTTATTACTTCCTTCAAAAAGCTTCTTATGATATTGTGGAACTCGAAATTAACACGACCTCAATTGTACCTACGAGTAATGCTTGCGAATTTTCTCAAGGATGCCTCGCACATACACAGAGCAAAACAAAGGAAGAAACGGAATTAATACCTGGTGTCTCACGAGATCGGTGTCTCTCCTTTGAGCTGTTCTCATTTGGATTGAACGAATTTGATGCCGCCCCACTCTATACCACGTTTGACGAAACGAATATCAACGTCAATGGTCGCCCTCGTGGGGATTCTATAATATTTGATCCTATTAGTTTTATCGATGGAGGTATACATGAGCAAAATGCTTTGAAACGCGCTCGGAGAACATCGATCTCGTCGGATGTTGATGAAATAGAAATTATGAATACTCCTGGGTTCCTTGAGGCCCCCATCAGGTAAATCGTTCTACCGTTCAAGTTTTAATTCATTATCACAAGATTCTGTACTGATTTTAACATCTGATTTCATCAGTGACTGTATCATTACAAGTATAAACATGAACCAGTTAGTTATTCCTGAGGCGCTCAACGAAGACATGAATGGCCATTACAAAAATCGAAAGTTTAAAGTCGAGTCAGGTGTGCGCTCTCGGACGAGTAAAAGCAACTTTGAAGTCCATCATTCTTCTTCCAAACGTAAGGAAAGAAGCTGCGATTTAAAAGAAGACCGGAGGAAATTCAAGCGGACAACACACAGCCCTACAACTTCTAGCAATATCTCATTCAGCCCTTCTCTCTCAATACCATTACTATCTCTATCGTCAGCGTCAGAGGTAGAAGAAACAATCCAGATGCCTCAAGGTAGCTTAGCCGCAGCAGCGGCCGCCATGTCCTTTTATCCTCATCTACTCCCTGTATCAGTGAATGGCTCGGTTTCACATACATCATTTCCAATGTCACTCTTAAATAAGGATGGACGCATCGGAATCTATTTACCAGAAGCACGTAAGGATCGCATCGCTCAATTTCATTCTAAAAGGCAGAAGCGTACTTGGAGGAAGAGAATAAAATATGATTGTCGGAAGAAGCTTGCAGACAGTCGACCTAGGGTAAAAGGTCGATTCGTAAAATCGCTTGATGATGGGGAGTGATCGTATCTTTTTTATTATTACTGTCGAATTTCTGTACATAAATATATTTTCGTGATTGTATTATGAGAGATTATCCACTAGCGTTCAGGCCTCTTTCTCTAAAAAAATAAATAGCCGTTTTCAAATTTTTTTAACGAGATTTCATATTAGAAACATGCATCATCATGACGATGATAGGTTCTATACTCCTCGGGCTCAGGCGTCCACATCTCGGAGTACTGCTAGTTATGGAACGCCTCGATCTTCAAGTGACCCATCGAGTGCACGAAGTAACCCTCCTTTCCAAAATGATTATGAGAGTAATAGAGCAATTCATCAATATCTGTCAGACACTTCCATGCTTCAGTATCCACATTACGCCTTAACTCATGGTTCTTATCCGCCATCCCTGATCGAACCTTCAGCACCGAGTATATCGTATAATCCCCCGACGACACGAGCATATGAAAACAAAGCCAATCTTGGAACGAATGATTTCGAAAACAAAGAGGAAGCTTTCAGTTTTGCTCGACATGGGAGAATAGATGAGCTCGAGTCGTTGTTGAAACGGGGCCTACCAGTAGATATTCGTGATGAAAGCGGTAACACCATTTTAGCAATTGCATGTCAGAACGGAAATAAGAGAGTGGTGAAACTCGCTTTGCGATACGGAGCTGATATCAATGCGAAGAATCAAAGAGGCAATACACCATTGCATTTTTGTTTTAAATATGGATTCGCTGATAGTTTAGGCGCCTACCTTTTAAGTAAAGGTGCAGACATATCGTTTCGCAATTCAGATGAGCAATTATGTACTGACACAAGTCCATTTGAAGATTACAGTAACAGAAATTAAGAATATAAACAGCGTCTGACACCTTAGAACCATTAGTTTACTTTCCAGAATTCTTTTCGTTCTCAACCAATTAGCTTCGTGATAATGCCAGTTCCTACTGTACGACCTCCTTCACGCATATTAAACCGTAAACCTGGTTCCATCGGAATCGGAGTAATTAATTCAACAGTAATCGCAGCGTTATCACCCGGCATGATCATTTCAGTTCCTTCTTTCAACTTGATATCACCTGTTATATCAGCCGTTCTGAAGAAAAACTGAGGGCGATAGTTGGTCTGAAATGGTGTATGACGTCCTCCTTCTTCTTGACTCAGAGCATAAATCTCTGCCTCGAATTTTTTACCCGTCTGAACTGTTCCTGGTTTGCAAAGAACCTGTCCTCGTCGAAGATCTTCTCTTGTGAGACCACGAAGCAATACACCAATATTATCACCCGCCATTCCGTAATCGAGGAGTTTCTTAAACATCTCCACTCCCGTACATGTTGTCTTGGCATCTTTTCCAAGCCCAACAACCTCGAGTACATCTCCAACATGGACTTTCCCAGTTTCGACACGTCCAGTTGCAACGGTCCCACGACCAGAAATACTAAAAACGTCTTCAATGGGCATTAAAAATGATTTGTCTATATCTCTTTTGGGTTCTGGTATGGTAGCATCTACAGTTTCCATTAATTCTAGAATCTTTTTCTTTCCCAATTCTTCATTCTTTCCCTCCACCGCACAAAGAGCTGAGCCTCTTATAATAGGGGTCGATGCACTATCAAACTTGTAAAAGTCAAGCAACTCCTGAATTTCCATCTCGACTAATTCTAACAATTCTTCATCTTCTACTGCATCACATTTGTTGAGAAAGACAACAAGCTTAGGTATACCCACTTGCTTTGCAAGCAGAATATGTTCACGCGTTTGAGGCATTGGCCCGTCTGTAGCCGCCACAACCACTGAGTTAAAAAGTAGATTGGTTACATCCATTTATCACTTGAGAGTTGATTTAATCAATCACCAAATGATATGAATAACAATAACTTACAAATAGCTCCATCCATTTGAGCAGCTCCTGTGATCATATTTTTTACATAATCTGCATGCCCAGGACTATGGTATTCAATTAGGAGTAATATCATAAGGAAGTTGGTTCAGATACATCGATAGAATCAAAATCAAACATCAAAAGGTCGCTTGATGGTCGACGACTTTGTTACCTACCAATCAATATGACCATAGTGTCGATTCATAGTTTCATATTCAATGTGACTCGTATTAATAGTAATTTTTCGAGCCTTTTCTTCTGGTGCTGCATCAATATCTTCATACGACATAGCTTTGGCGAGGCCCATTTCACTTAATACAATGGAAATGGCCTGAGTAAGTGTCGTTTTCCCGTGATCTACATGACCAATGGTACCGATGTTGATATGAGGCTTAACACGTTTATAAGCTGTAGAAAAACTGCGGGAAACTGTAGGAGAAGAGATAACTTCTCTTAGCTTTCCATCAGCCGTATATAAGCGTCGAAGTGTGGTCGAGAGTACAAGTCTTGACTGCGCAGAGATCACAACAGGAAACTGAATAAGATAGCTTATTAACGAAAATCCAATGCTTGCAACTGCGTTACTTACCATGTTTAGAGATTGCAGCTTTACATCAAACGATTTCCTTCAGGGTGCTTACTTAAAGTACAGAATCAGGAAATGACAGATCTCAGGCGGCTCTCTCCCCTCTCCTTCTCCAGCAGCCGAATCAGCGCAGGATTTTTATTTATTTTTACCGTACCAGTTACTAGATGGACCTGGTCTACATACAATTAATGGTATTTACCTATGTATGTACAACCTTTGTACATTCAGACGATTTTACACCGTAAAAATTGTATCATCTCATTACAGTCATCAGTGTTATCGATTGAGACCGAATAGAATAAGTAATGGTATGTGCCTATAAAAGTATTTCCTTCGAATCAGTTCATGTCAATCTGATGCTCAAGAATGTTATAAATTGTTTCACCAGGCTCCGAGTACAAAGAAACCATCCTCCAAGAAAGCAGCGGTCTCTGTGAAGGAAACTAAGAAGGCTGATCCTCTTTTCCCCTCTCGTCCAAGATCACAACGAATTGGGGGAGCTATCCGACCATCTGGAACAGACCTATCTAGATTTGTCAAATGGCCTCGATATGTCCGCCTTCAACGCCAACGAGCCGTTCTGTATCAACGTCTCAAGGTCCCACCCACGATTAATCAATTTACCAAGACAATCGGTAAGAATGAGGCCATGACCGTGTTTACTCTTCTAAACAAGTATCGCCCGGAGACAACCGCGGCTAAGAAGCAACGAGTGAAGGAAGCTGCAGCTGCTGCAGCCGCACAGTCCGCACCACCTGAACGTGCAGTCCATCAGGTCAAGTTTGGACTCAAGCATGTGACGAGTCTGATTGAAGAGAAGAAAGCTAAATTGGTCCTTATTGCCTGTGATGTAGATCCCATTGAGCTTGTTATTTGGATGCCGGCTCTTTGTCGTAAAATGCAAGTTCCGTTTATGATTGTCAAGGATAAGGCAAGACTTGGAGCCCTTGTTCATCAAAAGACTGCGGCTGTTGTTTGTTTGACGGGTGTCAATAAGGCAGATGAGGGACAACTGGATATCTTGAAAAATCTTGCTCTGGAAAAGTATAATAACAACACAGAACTGACTAAAAAGTGGGGTGGTGGTGTTATGGGTCTCAAGACACAGGCCAAGTTGAAAAAGCGTGCAGAGCAGTTGGCTATTGAAGAAGCGAAGAAGAAGGCCTCACTGAAGTAAAACCTCATCATGTATAGATAATTTGTTTTAATAATTAATATTCGCGAGAGGTCGACGGAATGGTATCGATACTTGGCTGCCTTTTAATTACGAGCATGGATTTCCTCTTTTGAGCACCATGAATCGTAGTTTAAACAATCAACCAGCATTGACTGCACACTCCTCTACTTATGAATCGCTTATTCTCTCGAGACATAATTATTTTTTTGTATTCTGAGTAACTGAGAAGCTTGCGTTTAGATGAAAATAGAGATGTTATGGTTTTGTGAAACATCAATTATGTCGAGAGATTCTCTCCCGTTACTCTTTTTACCTGCGATCAGGAAAGTTGAGTGTAACACGTAAAACTACTGCAGGAATGGTCATATATACATTTACTGATATCATAAATGTGATTTAGGAAAGTATATACATTTACTGATATCGTAAATGTGATTACGAGAATTGGAACGGCCAAGAAGGGGAGAATCAATTTAAACAACTGCATATAGCTTGACTAAAGTTAACACACTGATGTCAACTTACAATCTAACAAGTCCATTTCTTTAAACTTGAATAGAAGGGGCGTTTTATAGGAAATTAACTTTAGTTACGTTTCCCTAATTTTCATCAAAGCCGCAGTCTTGGTGTCTGATATATCGGCGCCATGATGAAGTCCTTTTATTTTAAGTTAATAAAAATCCACGTACGAGAGTCTTCAGCACGGTATTCATTAGTGATGGACGGAACGCGTTCTGGAATAGTTAGAGATAAAAGGGAATCCCTCGCGTGTGCAAACGTCCTAACTCATACGATGTAATTCGTATTCATCTGCAATTCAAGTTTCATTTTCAAGTACATAGAGATGATTTTTAAGGATTGTTTTAGCCCGCGGCAGCCGGTGGCATCGTCAGGCTATTGCGGCAATTTGACATTTGATTGGGTGTTGGGAAGGGACTCACCCGAAATAACCTGCAATTGCACAGTCATACGCATATTACTAGCTCTCATTAATCACTCATTAAGAATTCAAGCCTTGTACTCGAACATTCTGTCTTCATGAAACGAACTACTATCAGTCAACCTTCCTTTGTAGGCTCACATATGTCCATAGAAAGAGAAAGGCTTAGAAAATCACGATGACCAAAAAAGTCTCAGTTCTCCATACTATCTTCTCTTCTTTGCCGATACCAACATACGCTTCCGACAACAGCAGCACATCGAGCAAAGAATGTACTCATGTAGTTATCGTTAACCTCACATACTCAATTCGATGGAAAGTGGCACAAGGTGCCGTGAATTACGTATCTCAAAAAGGATGGATAGGTTTGGATCGCTCTCCAATTGGAATAATGCCGGGATCTCTAGCCGTGGTAGGACAATCAAACTCGGGCTAAGTGTCAAAATATCTACAGCTGCGTTACTATCCTAAGTAACAACATCCTTCTACCATAACTAACGCATCTATGATAAGAAATGATCATAGCACCACTCTAAGATTCGTTTACATGCTGAATGTTGAACGTATCTCCTTATACGCTGATGGACCAGCGACGATCATATTCGCGATTGGGTGTGCAATAATACGTGTGCCCGTTACTGTGGGCATGCAACAGTAGAACTGAATCGTTCTCCGTGTGCCAATTCGATGACTGTCAAAGTTCATTCAGATGGGATTTCTGTATTGATCGATCTTACATCAACTGAATCTGCCTAAGCGACAACCATCGAATACTAAAAATGATTCAGCGAGAATGAGTTTATTGATTGTTCATTCATATCAGTAAAATGTAATAATAGTGTATCGTGTGCGATACAAGCATAGCGTAGCCTGCCGCAGGCATCATCGCTATGGCACGCCTTGGCTGGGCAAATTTTTGTGTTTTTTTTTGTGTCAGTCAAGAGCCACAGAATAAACGCTCTCTTTTGGCGTGCACAAACGACTCTCAACGACTATAAACGTAGATTCCACGAGAGTGAGTACCACATCATACGAATCAATATTTGACTACCAAGCCGTGGTCAGATTGAAATGGCATTATCACCATAATTTTTCTAATTAGAAGAACTACAAATATGGAGCTCGGTGGGATAATGCGGGGCCTACAGCGTTCAACTGAGTGCTAAGAAGAAATCGTGCAAAGTCCACCAGTGTATGCTGT
>Ga0169931_10003620_pt1 | contig 24438 bp, 22 predicted proteins | sample Kivu_15m_20L_FD_129675 | JGI IMG/M metagenome (GOLD analysis project Ga0169931, IMG submission 129675) | Freshwater microbial communities from Lake Kivu, Western Province, Rwanda to study Microbial Dark Matter (Phase II) - Kivu_15m_20L... | ecosystem: Environmental > Aquatic > Freshwater > Lake...
ATTTTAATCCAGTATTGGGAACTGGTAGTATCGCACTCGCGTATGCGCAAGAAAATGAAACACCTGAATGTTTCTATTATATAGTATCATTAGGCGATTATCCAATAGAACTTGGCGCTTTCCCATTATACTATAATTTTATTTTATAATAAAAATTGAAAATAAAATATTATACTATTGGCATAAAATTCAGATATTATGATGGCATCATCCGGCGAGTCATCATTTAATAAGGCAGAAATGCCAACTAGCGAGTTCACCACAGGAACTGTACTCGCAAAGAGATTCTCAGCATATACTAGCCGAGGAAAGGGCACTTGGTCCTTCTCGTCTAGTATCCTGCTGGAGCTCATCCCCTACATCGCATCCTTCATCTGCTACCGCGATGTAGAGGACACACTGACAACCCTCCTGAACTTTATGGAGGCGTTCCAGATTGGTGTCCCCCACGCATCATCATTCGCGAGCTGAAGAGAGAGCGCAGTCGCTCATATCGTTATATCCACGATTACCTCGTGTATATGAAGAATATGGATTGGTGCGAGCAGATTATACCCGAGTGCTTTGGGGAAGTGTGTAGAGTCAATCCGGACACGAGAACTTGGGAAAGGTACTATCACGACGACAGCACCGAGCGACGAATGATACCCCGTCGCAGTGAACTTGTCCCATTCGATGTAGCCAGATGTATGTGCGATTGCAACTCAGAGTTCTTTGTGTGCGGCCGCGAGCCATCCGTCTACTCCATTCATCCAAATGAATACACGCGACGGGTTGACATTATTGACACTACCATCGGTCGGTATGCAATCGGGCACATCGCCGAGGAGTACCGTGAACATTATATTTTAAGCCCACGGGGCTTAAAATATAATATTCGCGCTAATGACCACATTAAATTCTAAGCCCATCTGGGCTTAGAATTGAGTGTAGACGGTACACTAGAGACTCTACGGAGGCATCGGGTGAAAATTACGCAAATCCAGAGGGTGAAGATGGAGGAGAGTGGTCTGACTCAGAAGATGAGTGGTAAAAGAAATGTTCGCTAACAATTCTTTTCTCACGTTTTAATTTAAAAAGAATGTTTTTTTATTTATAATGAATACGTTAGTATCAGCGTTTATTAGTAATATAAATAACAGAAATTTGAATAAATATTATGAATTAGGTAAATTATTATTAAAAACAACTCTTCCAAAAGTTATTTTTGTCGATATAGCAATGTATAATCTTATACAAGAAGAAGATTATGATGAAAGTATAACTAAATTAATTGTAGTTGACAAGTCATTTCTTTATATGTATGATTATGCAGACCAATTAGAAAATTTTAATCTTAATACAGATAATAAAGAAAAGGATACTATTGATTTTATGTTTATGATGTGTGGTAAAACAGAATGGATTAATAGAGCAATAACATTAAATTATTTCAATACAGACCATTTTATTTGGCTGGATTTTGGGATAAGACATGTATTTAAATGTAGCGATGATGAATTTATAGAAAAAATAAACAATATGAAATATAAAACATATGATAAAATTAGAGTTGGGCGTATATGGGATTTAAATATTGATTATATTAAATTTTATAATTATAATATTTATAAAGATATTCTATGGTATTTTGCAGGTGGTGTATTTGGTGGAAATAAAATAAGTTTAATACAATTTACGGACTTAGTTAGATTTTATTGTATTGACACAATGGTAAATCATAATACAATTATGTGGGAAGTCAATATATGGTATTTTGCATATAATTATAATAAAAATATTTTTAATCCATATTTATGTGATCATAATGATAGTATTTGTGATAATTATTAATAAAATAAAAATTGATTTATAAAACCATAATACTGATTTCTATTATATTAATGACCGATATAATAGAAATTCTAAAAACTACAAATGATTACAATACTGTTATATATAATTATTATTATGAAGAATTGAAACAATATAATATTGATATGTATAAGTGGGGTGATGCGAAAGACGGGGATAGTAACATAATAAATTATATAATGGATAATATCAATGATAAACTTGACCAAAAAACAATTGATATTATCTTAGTAGCATTATTTACACAGGAACAAGATATTAATATTAATATAAATATTATTAAAAAACTAGTAGATAACTATGGTGGAAATATTTATGCACCAATTAAAATAGAACAATATAAATATACTTGTTTTGATTATGCACAGTGGTCTGATTTTGGTTCTAGTTATATGGAATATTTATTTGAAAAGTATGAAAAAGATAATATGTGGTTGTCGTAATTCAAAAGTGCGTTCCGCACTTTTGACTTATCGCAACCAGTTTTGTTCGCTAATTGGCAAGTCTGCACTTGCCAATTACGACGCGCACATATTGTCCCGCCTGTTACTGACAATACATTATATCAGATTATGAGTGTATGGGGTGATATTAATATGTTTGTTAAAGCTCTTAAACTATGTAGGAAATTCCATATTAAAATACATACATACGAACATATGATTTATTATAATATATTCCATAAATATAATTTTGAGTATATTATGCCAATTATTCATCATACTAAGAAGGAAAAGATTTTTATTGTTCCTGATTATATCGATATATATAAATGGATTAATAGTGGTTATATACATCCATTTGACGCACATCTATGGTATTATACTGCTAGTAATTTAGAACAAATTGGCTTGGTGGTTATTAATAGGAAAATTATTTTATAAAACCATATCCTGAATCCCATAATTTATGCTGGCAAGTTTATTTAAATTTGCTATTCTAACATAATCAGTTGGTGTTGGTTTCATAAATTGTGGAACAGTATGGTTAAAATTAGTATCAACCATCCAAATCATATTATTATTATCACGATAGAAATCCATTGGTCCAGCAATATTTGATTTCAATTTAGTAAGATTAAAACGATTTACAATTGTCATTATATTATTTCCTCGTTCGATTTGGACACGATTTGCTTCTGCAAATAATGGGGATACTTTAGTTTTTTCTTCTTTATATAAAACCATTGGTTGCACAGTATATACTCTAGTGTTAAGATTATTTAATTCAGCAATCATAGTAAATGTTTCTGGACTGGGTTTAGTTATTTCTATATTATCACCAATAAACATTTGCCAAATATAATTTTTATTATCTTTATAAAATTTATTATCGTTCATATATTTAAAAGTTTTTAATTCGGTTAAATTTAATTTGTTTAATAATTCGGTTGTCATTAAAAAGGATTAGAATTAAATTTATTTAAAAATACCAATTGATATTATTATATGGATAATAAAACGCAATTCATTAAATATTGTCAATCTGGTGAATCAGATAAAGTTATATTAATGATGCAAGATGAGAATATTTATAAAGAAATGACCGAATTATATACACCACCCGGCGGTCCTAAAAATATTAATAGATTATTTCTTGGTATTGGTCAATGTATTATATATAAGCATTATGATATGGCTATGACTCTAATGATTAATTATAATGTAGATATTAAAATGGATCGTAATAGTTATCTATATTGGTGGCTAGATAGTGATTGTAATGATATCAAAATGCTTGATATCATATTTGGACTATATGATAAAATTATGCCAAATTATGACAAGCTATTTCGTATGTTATGTGATAATCATAAATATCATAATGTTGAATTACTATTAAAAAAATATAACTATAAAATTGATATCTACACAGAAAAGGAGGGTTCTTTTATAGTAGCGTGTGTTAATAGCGATATGGAGATTGTTATGTTCTTAATAAATACTAGTAGGAAGAAACCATATCGAAAAATGTTTAATATTTATCGCTTGGAGACAATCCCTGCATTTGATATGTATAATTATGAGCAATTATTTATATATATGGCATCTTGCGGGACATATAAACATTATGATAAAAAAAATAAATTTATTATTTAATATTATTTCCGGTTCCACTTATATTAATCATCTAATTCAGGTTCCATTTCATTTTTATAATATATGTAACCTAATTTATTAATTTCTTCAAAAATTACTTTTCTTATATACTCCTTATTAACCTTTAGATAATCCTTAAATCCGGTAACTGTATTTTGTGTTGTTTGTTCTTGATTTATCCAGCCTTCAACCATTGATACCGCGATTTTATGCGACTCATCAATCATATCGCTTTTCTTGCAATAAATCCATTTATTGTCTTGATATTTTTGTGCAATATCTGATTTAACATTTGTTATTTTCATATTATTGTTTTCTCTATGATTTGGATTAAATTTCAAATTCTGAATAACTTTTGGTATGGGCAAATGAAATTTCTTATCATCTGTGAAATATTTTAATATTCTGTTCTTGAAATTTTCAGAAAAATATGATGTATCATCTGCATTAAAGTTATTTATTGTCACATTAATATTATTATTAATTGTGCCGTTATTTACGGTATTATTATCACCTGATACTGTATTATTTATAGATGGTTCTTCTTTTTGTTGTGTAATAGATTTATCAGAATGATTTAATGTATTTAATGTATCATTTTCTGTTAACTGCTGTGTTTCTATAATTTGCTTGACTTTACATATTTTTAAGTGACGTGATTTAGAGTGCCTAGAAGCGTATTCTTTATGACAATAAGTGCAAATATTAGGACTGACTTTTTCAAGTGAATTGTGTAAAATGTTACCTTTTTTGTGCACCGAAGGGTAACACGGTGTTACCCTTTTTGTGCTATGATTCACTTTGTGCTTAATCCTCGTATGATTACATAAGGATTGAGGAGATGAATATTCCCTTTGGCATATTTTACAACTAAATTTTTCTGACATTTTTGTGTATATATTACCATAGATTTTATATCCTTATATGATTTACCAAAATGTGTAAAATGTGTATACACATTTGAGGGGGAAAATCCACGTGATTTTTTTGTAAAGTCCAGACAGGAAATTTCATTTTACTAAAATTCTTAAAAAAATATCAAAAAAATTAAATTTTGTAAAATTTAATTTTTTTATAATATTATTTCCTAGTTTAAACTAGACAATAGATTTTAAATCAATAAAATCCCCATTTTATTTTTAGGTATAACAATCTCTTTGTTTTTATAAAGATAATAATTATAATCACTCGTTGTTGGGACAAATTTTAAATCCTCAAAATCATTCATATCCATTCCCATTGTAGTGGGTATCATAATAGTATCTATATTTATACTAGTATTTAATTCTTTTTCATTTTGTAATAATAATGACATCATACGGTGCATACTATTACTATTATTAGTATAATGATATATATATGCATCTCGCATTAATACATTTCTACGTGTCACATTACTATTAACAATATAATAGGTAATCATATCAACGGGTACATCTTTATCATATAAAATATATCCGACAATATTATCAGATAACATTACTTTTTTGAATGTATCTAGTGTATAATTTGTATAGATATCCATTTGTTCATACCATTTATTATATAGATTATACGCATCATTTATATTATCGATTGCTATTCTCTCTAATTTTTTATTTTTAATTTTAACATTTTCAATACGATAATGATATTCTAGTTTTTCAATACTAGTATCACATCGCAAATAACCAATAGATACTAATTTACGAATATTTATAACACGAATCATATGGTCCATCCCAGACATTGGTTTACCCATATCGTGATGAGTTGAAAAAACAGCATCATCCGCGCCCATTTCACGCATCTTATTTTCGATAGATGATATTAACAATGGACATAGTTTCCTATTACGATAATCTTTATGAACACACATAAACGATATCTCTGCAAGATTTATCTCTGCATTATTTATAACGGTTGGAACTATACGCCCCGTTATCATTGCAATTAATTCGTCATTATCATAAATTCCCATAACGGAGGAAGGATATATACCAAGATACCATTCAATAAAATTCTTTGTATAGACGTATTTATAATTATCAGTTTTACCCTCGACATAATTATTATTTAATAACGATATTAATTCGTCATTTACATTAACAGGAACAACATTCATTATATGTATAATATTGTTTATTTTTAAATAAATATTATATATAATTATAATAATGCCGTTTGATATATCAAACATAAATAAATTATTTACTGAATTTACAGATTTTATGTATGAACAAAAAATAATGGGTTTTTTTATTGGTACTTTTACTGGTATAGCATCATCTAATCTTATTACTTCATTTAAAAAAAATGTATTGGATTATATTTTAACAAGATTATTTAATCTGGGGAATTCAAATTCATTATTTTTTATAACATCCATAATTGAATTTATTTTAATGTTAATAGTATTATATTTTATTGTTAAACTCGTTAAGCCTTATTTTGACAAAAAAAATATACAAAAGAAAGAAGAAGATGTATTATATCAGGTAAAATTATTAGATACATTAAATAATATAAATCAAAAACTCGATAAACAATAAAAAATTTGATAAAATCTTAAAAAAATTGAAAAATAATATCATTAAACACTATAACAATAATAGCAATGTCATCGTTCAACACACGAATTACATCTCTTAAGACTAAGGCATCAGTTGGCGCTCGCGCAGCTAATGTTCTCAGGGAATGCGAAAGGATGGAAAAGCAGAATACATATCTGAAGACTCTCCTTAGTGAGGCAAATGATACCGAAATGTCTAACCACGTTCTGGATTCTCATTTGGAGGCAATTGCCAATATGATTCCAGAGTTCAAGACAGGTGCCTTTTTTAAGAAGCCAGTCAAGACAACCCTTGTGAACCCTATCATGGATAAGATTACTATTCTCCGTGATTTCATTAGGCATTCTACTACTAGTGGGATGGGTATTGATTATAAGTTTCCAGAGAAGCGCCAAGTTGAGATTGAGCGCCAGAGTCAGGAGAACGCACAACAGGCGCAACAGGACCGCACAATTGTCCAGCGCCTGGAAGATATTGCACGAGCACGCGCTCAAACAGCAACGCAACCTCAACCTTTTGGCGCTACAGCTACTACACATCGTACATACCAATTTCCATTTGGCACACAACCTAGTGCACAACCAGTGAGAGTACAGCCATCTAGTGCGCAACAGTCAGCACCTCCTGCATTTGGTTTTGGTGCACATCCAAGTGCCCAACCATCTGCACCTCCTGCATTTGGTTTTGGTGCACATCCAAGTGCCCAACCATCTGCACCTCCTGCATTTGGTTTTGGTGCACACCCACCTACATATACTGGACTGGACCGAAATACATATAGCGTTCCACAAACCACGACTACTTTGCCAACATCTGGTGATTTGCATCCACCTATCAAGAAGCCTCGTTTTGCAACTACACCAAAGAGAACAAAGAGTGCACAAAAGCAAGCAACAACCGAGGTGACTCAACAGGTGGGAGCATCGACACTTACATCTACAACTACTGTCCCACCAAAGCAGTAAACAGTTTCATAAAAATTGTTCATAAAAATTGATCGCAGGTTAGAATTTATATATAAATTCTAACATTCTCGATTAACATTTATCAAGATGTCACTAGTGACATCTTGATAAAAATTGATTATTTTATCTATTACAACTAAATGTTATAATTATAATGACTCATATCGTACTCTTGTCTAATTCTATGGTTAAAAAGCAAGCCTTTTTTAAATCATATTTCGGAACAATTACCAGTCATCTTAAATGTATGAATGCAACCACAGATACTCCCCAACCAATTGGTAATAAGAATGGTTACAGAGTCGCTTGCCAACGTATTGATAATTATGTTAAATCTAGTAATGATACTACCAATATCATTATGGCTATTGAAAGCTATCTGGATATGGTTGATGATGTTTGGTATGATAAATGTATTATAGTAATTAGATGGAAAGATACAATCGTCCATTGTGTTTCTGACACATTGGTAGCACTGGATAATACTCTTATCCCAATGTTATTTCAAAATAGTAAGAGTCTTCCACTTGGGAGAGATATTACTCTGGGAAGCATTATTGCAGATGTTTACAATGTAGCAAGTGATAATTGGTATGATTGTTTCAATCGGTTCGATAGGGTTCATCATATTATGAAAACACTAAATCAACTCCTTACTAGCAATGCGATTAAAGAACTAATCTATAATAACATTCCTCGCTATAATGATTATCCTAAGAAAGGGATTATTTTTAGTGATATTGTTAGTATGTTTTCCGATAGTCTTATTTCATCGTTCTTGATTGATATGATTCGACAAGAAATCAAAACGGAATTTCCATATGATTATATTGTTGGTTTGGAATCACGTGGATTTATTATTGGTTCAATGATTGCAAATGATTTGAAGTGTAGGTTTGTTGCTATCCGTAAAGAAGGTAAACTTCCTGGAGATACATTTAAAGTATCGTACGAAAAAGAATATGGTAAAGATGTATTTGAAATCCAGAAAAATATTATTAAAGAAAATGCGCGAATTCTGGTTGTAGATGATATTCTTGCAACAGGTGGGACATTGATGGCAGCAAAAGAATTACTATCTAATTTCAAGCCACATTGTGTAGATTATCTTGTGATGGAAGATGTATTGGGTACATTTAAGACAGATGATAAACTAACCATTCTATTCAAACAATAAAAATTAATTTGAATAAATTTAATTTACCTAAACGATTAATTTTCAAACAATAAAAATTGATAGTGGGTTTGAATTTTTATATAAATTCAAACATTATCTATTAACATTTCTGATACTGTATAACCAGTATCAGAAAAATTGATTTATTTATACCCTATCATTATTACCATTAATATTAATGGCGACAAGTGATATTGTTATCATCCCAACAATTGCTCATCCTATCTTGGCACAAGAAATTGTTCTTCACTCAACTGATGATTTTAAACTAAATCTATTTGATATTGAAGAATCTATTTTCGCAAATGGGGAAACAAATATTAAATTAAAAACAAGCATTCGTGGGAAGAATGCATATATTATTTCAACTGGTGCAGGTGATGTGAATACTAATCTTCTTAATAGTCTTTTTATTGCTCGGGCGTGTAAGCGTTCGGCTGCGAAATCAATTACACTGATTTATGGTGCATTTCCATATGCAAGAAGTGATAAGAAAGACCATCGTGGAACTATTGGTGCATCTGATATTGCGCATATGATTGAAACTGCCGGTGTTACTCGCGTTATTACATTTGATTTGCATTCTGGACAAATCCAAGGTTTCTTCCACGATATCCCGTGTGATAATATTTATTGTATTCGTGAATTGATTAAAGGACTGAATAAATATTGTAATGAACAATTTGAAAATCTAATTCTATGTTCCCCTGATGCAGGTGGTATCAAGAGAGTTGAAGCGTGGGCTAATTATCTTAAGATGGATTATGTTGTTATGCATAAACAACGTGATTACAAAACAAAAAATAAGATTTCATCAACCAAACTAATTGGCGACCCGGCTAGTATTGTTGATAAAACAGTCATATTGGTAGATGATATGGCAGATACAATGGGGACAATGTGTGCAACTATTGATGAACTGTCTAAATATAATATTAAAGATTGTATCGTGATTGTCACTCACGGATACTTTAGTGGTGAGGCACTAGCACGAATTAATAATCATGATAAGATTAAATATGTTATTTGTACCAATACCATTGACCAGAATGACAATATGGAAAAATGCCCAAAGATTAAAATAGTTGATTTGTCTGGGTTGATTTTTGATATTATTCAGCGAATTGAGACGAAACCGACAGAAAGTTTATCGGCACTGTTTTCGTAAAAATTGATTGGGAGATAAAAATTAATTGGGAGATAAAAATTGATTATTTAATTTATTACTATTATAATACCAATATCAATGTCTTATAGTAATCTTATCCATAACTATATTGATATTATAAATAATGATATCAATAATGTTAAAAATCAAAAAAGGATTAATTTTCAATCTATCTTCTGGGCTCATTATAAAATTGCCAATTTTGATGAACTAGAAAGGGAATATAGAAAAGAAAACCATTTAAATAAGATTGATAGAGAACTTAATAAAGAAAAAAAAATTTACGAAGGGGCATATTTTGGACTTGGTTGTACGATAGGCGGTACGTTAAAAGGTAGTGATATGGAGAATTATAAATGTGAAAAAATTTATAATCTATTCACTCATCTCCAAGATAAAGAATATGCAATGAGGAAAGTTGGCACACCAGCTCCTGAATATTTACGCCTTATGTTAGAAATAGAAAATATATATAAAACAAAATGTGTCACGGGTGATTCGAAAACAGTTTTCGAATCATTGCGGACCAAAAGAGCGCCCGAACATTCAGAAACGGTCAGACCGTTTCTGAATGGCGGGTCGCACAAATGCCAATAAATTTATTCAGACTCTGTATTTTCTTCTATTTTTTCATCTTCCAACATATCAATAATAAACGCTTCAAATAAAGATGAACTAAACCCATATTTAAAATCCTTTGATTCAATATATTCATCTAGTTCATTAAGAAATTCATCATATTCTTCACAAGGTCCTGAATTAGTATAATTATATTTTCTAGCAATAGCAAGTAAGTCATCCATATCACAATCACAACTAACCGTTAAATATGTGATTATATCTTCGTAATCATATACTTCAACTTGTCTTTCAAGTCCGTTTTTTATAATACTCGTACCAAAAAAACTAAATCCTTCATCTTCATATTTAATATTAAAAATCAATTCTGGATATTTTTTCGACACAGTCTTAAGCCAAGGCAGTGGATAATTCCACGGGGTCGAGAAAGTGTATTCACATTTCTTATTATTATACATTGTATATGATACTTCACTGGCATCCCATTTACAGCCCCAGTTTTCACATCGCCATTTGTACCAATCACATTTTTCTGGTTCAGGGACAAGCATATCGAATGATAGTTCGCGTTTATTCATATGTTCACTCGATTTTGGTTTATTGGCATTATAAAAAGCTTCAATATTATTACCAAGAATGGTCAGTTGATTATAAACATAGTTGGGCATTAATATTAAGGATTATTATTTATTTAATTTAATTATCAATTTTTATTTATAATCTTATAAATAAAAATTGATAATTAAAATATTTAGATTATAATTTTTAAATAGTAATGTCTCGGTTTTACGCAATCCACCGTCTTCTTATGAGTGAAAAACAACGAGTAAAAGAAATGATGTATTATATTAATATTAAAAATGAAGTAATCCAGAATAGGGAAGCGATTAATAATATTAATAAACAGCTTAACCAATTGATTGTTTATAAGAAAAAGCCAAGTTCGATTATTATTTCCGGTTCCACTTATTAAGAGCCCTATATAGGGAATTATTTATAAATAATTCAAATAAAAAAATATCTTAATTATTTTAATGTTCGACAAACGTTGCGCCCTTTGTTCGACTACCAATAAAAAAAATGGAAAATTGATTTGTGATGATTGTTCATTTATAAAAGAGTTTATAATAAAATATGGAAGAGAAAATATGAGAACTCTTATAACGAATTTCTACAATTCACACACGCCGTCTCCTGCAATGAATAATTATATTAATCCATATTATAGTTATTCTGCTCCTGCTCTACACAATGAATATGAGCCATCTGCCCCACCAATGGTTGCTTGTCGTGTCTGTAGAAATACATCGTGCTCTTGTAGACAACGTAGTAATAGTTTTTCTCATATGCCAGTTAAAAAAGATTAAAGAATAAAGAATTTATAATAAATAATGTATTACTTTAATTATCAGCAACATTTCTGGGTTGATAATTTATTATATGGTGAATATAAAAGAGATACAATTGAGAGGGACATACAAAATTGCATACGCAATATAAATATATTTACATATGATGAATTAAAAGAAAAATATAAAATGGTTTGGCTTGATATTATATGTTGTTGTGTCGTATTATCGAGAAATAATATTGTTATTAAATGGTCAAATGAGAAGAATACTATAGATGACCTTAAAAAAATAGCATATAATGCGTGTATTTATGGTAATATAAAAATAATAAAATTATTATATCAATATATACCAATTGAACTAAATAATAATATAGAATTATTTAGTAAAATCTTTAAAAGAGGGGATGTTGATACCATTAAAATGTATTATAGTATGTATCCTAATCAATTAATTCATATAAATAAGATTAAAACATCACATATTATTTCAAGTGATAATATAGAATTAGCAAAATATTATATGGATAATGTAATATTACATCATAGTATTGACAATTTTTGTTTTTATATAAATAGTTATTGTTACGTGTCATATAATAGACGCTTCTTAACTAAATTTAATATATTAAAATATATTTTATTGCACAAAAAAAATGTTCCTTTTTTAAATAAAAATACGGTTAATAGATTAGAATTGTTACTAAATAATTGGCGGGTTAATGTTTTATATTATTATTATTTTATTAAATTAATAGTAAAAATATGTAAAATGATAAAATATAACCCACATTTCAAAATGGACATAAATTCTTATAATTATTGTATTAAATTCCCTAGTAGAGGAAAAAGATATAAAACATCACTTGGGAATTTAAGTCAATGTAAAACTATTATGATATAAAAATTGATCGTGGGTTAGAAAAGTCTTAGACTTTTCTAACATTCCCGATTAAAGTTTATTAAAAAAGCCGTATGGCTTTTTAATAAAAATTGATAGTGACGTTTGATTTGTTAACAAATCAAAAGAATTCCTATTAACTTTTATAGAAAGGTTCAGTCGAACCTTTCTATAAAAATTGATAATATAAAATTATAAATAACTTGTAATTTTATATTATGGAAAATGTTTATATCGATTATACTCGCAAGCCACGGTATTATGTCGAAAAAAATATCAGTTATAAAAATTTTAAAAAAACATATCATAATACTCCAGAATGGGACGATATGGTATTAGCTTGTGTTGCATCAGGTGGGCATCATCATCTCATTCGTAAATATATGAATGATGAACCAAATATTAAGTGCTATGCACAAATGGCATATGTCGCAATTGCATCGAATAATTATTATGCAATATCATTATTACAAAACCATATTCCAGAAAGTATAATTGATGATAAATATATTATTCATACTTTGTCGCGGGGTAATATGGCTGAGAATTATAAAACCATTAAATATTATTATCAACTATATCCACATAGAAATATAGTTGATGATATTGATTCATATCACATATATAGAAGTGGCTATATGCCATTATTTTTGTATTATAATAAATATATAAATGGAGCAAATGTGAAGAAATTAATGAATTTAAAAATGACACGAAGAGATTTAAGTTATAAACAATCGCGGTATATGGTCAGTATAAACGAAAACCATATAAATATAATAGTATTACTACATTTGAATAAACATTATATTAATAATATTAAACTTACGGATCTAAGTAATATTATTAAATTTCTACACAATGAATTAAAATATGATAAGCATAATAATTATACACAATTTATGACAGTGCGTATGATAATTAAATATTGCAAAATATTTGAAATTAAAAAAATGCGATACTTTAATATGATTGATAATAAGTCAGAAAGAGATTTGATTAGTATTGGCTATTATACGAAAAATATTAGTTGTTATTATTTAACACAAGACAAACATGATAAAATATTACATAATATAAAAAAAATTATTTTATAAATTCATATCGTGAATAATAATATGTTTCGCATCTGCGACATTACCATATAGTTCATTTGTATTGTCATCAGCAAGATTCCTAATCATATCTTTTTGTTTTTCTTTGAGTGGGAGAGCTGGTACATCATACTGAGAGTGTAAATTGATAGCATTGCTATCCATATACATATACATTGGGTTATTGAGAACACTACAATTTAATGTGTATCCAATTCCGCGGTCAACAGAATAATATTTCACCAAGTCATCCATATTATTATGTCTTGGTTGCATACCAATATTTCTACTTTGTGCAACCAATTCATAAGTATTATTTAAATGTATATCGTTCCGATGAATTCTTATCATATCATTATAAATCATATTATTATGGCGAACAGATAATTGATGCCACGATGGGGTTGCCTTGTTTTCACGCACCACAAAGTCCCCGTCATTTTGTAGAGTAGGTTCTACTCCATACATTGGGTTTGTATAACTATAAGTAGCATTATTATTATACATATCAGATGGTTTCATAAAGAGGGGGTTTACCACGCTATTTTCAACTGTTGTATCACTTGTTTTATTATTGGGGCGTCTAAAAACAACCACAAGTAGAATAATTATAATTATCATTAACATAACCACACCTACTACTATGCCCGCCATTGTTGCATTAGATAGAGTATTATTTTCAGCTGACACCGCTTGTACATTATTGATATAATCTGGATCACAGCTCGCCCCAACAAATCCACCTTTACACTTGCAAACATAAGAATTAAACATATCTACGCAAGGATTATTTCCACAAGGTGCATCATAACAATCATCATTAATGGTAATAAGAAGATTGAAAGCATCTTTATATTGTCCATCGCTTGCTTCAATTCTGATAATATATTTCCCCATACTTGCTTTTCGGGTGGATGGGGTATTAATGATATAGACTCGTCCACTAGAGGTAATATTAATGATATCTTTCAGCATCATATCCATAGTGAGGATACTATAGGTTATTTTATTGCCTTCTGGGTCTGTACAATTCAAATTTGCAATAGTTGTGCCAATATTAATATCATCTTTAATTGTTATTTTAAGTAATTCCTCCTTGTAATTGCAGACCGGTGGGAGGTTTATAGTAATAATATCTGGTTCTTCCTCCACAATTAATTCAAGATTATAATGAAAATCATTATTAACAGCAAAATCAAAATTATATATTCCAGCCGGAATGTTATTATTGGTAATAATCTTATTATCATATAGGGCAAACTTGTCCATATGATTTTGTAGCATTATAGTGTATTCATCGTCTCCATCAGCATAAATACTACCAATAATACTACCAATTGGGATTCTATTGGTGATTTTCGGAATAGTATCCCATACAATACTACGAGGTGGTTCAAAAATATCAATCACATTTATTACCAATGTGATGGTGGTAGATGCTCCGGTAGTATCAAGATAATCAAGCAGTACATAATATCGATTGGTGTTTTCATAGTCCAATCCATTGCCAACATAATAAACAGTGTTATTAATGATATTATAATCTTTGTCACGACTGGTGATAGTATAATTAATATTCATATTTATATTCATATTTATATTTATTTTTGCAACCATAGTATTCTTGGTAATGTTCTCATAAACTGGAAAGTAATTAATAGTAATATTAGGTGGGTCAGATGTGTCAACTACATTGATAGTAAACTGTTTGGTGGTATAAAGTGCCGGTGTCCCATCATCAATACATGTGATGGTAAGATTATGGGTATTAGTTGTTTCATAATCCAGAGGTGAAACAAGGATGAGAAGGTTATTCTGCAAAATAAAGTGATTATTGTTCACCACATTACAACGAACCGTTTGTCCCACATCTTCATCGCTAGTAGATAGAACAGAAACGATACTATCTATTTTTTCATTTTCTTTAATTTCAGTCGGACTAAGAGTATTAATAATAGGTGCATCATTTACATCTTTAACGATAACATCCAGTGTCATTTTGAGAGTATTATTATGTTCTTGTGCAATAATATCAACCTTATAAATATTTCGTTTCTCATAATTAAATGGCACCGTATTATAAAGAGCACCATTCATTATTTTAAAGTTTGGTGTAGTGGTAGTATAATTACAGATTTCATTCTCCGGGTCAAGGCAAGATAATTTACCAATCAGTCCCACCTTATTCTCCTCAATTATATTATTATCCAGTGTAATACGGGTCGGTGCTTCATCCACATTTATAATATTAATAATAAGTTGTGCCATATGGAACATACCACCGCCATCTTTTGCCATCACAATTCCAGTATATTTATGTGTTATTTCATAATCAAATACAATGTTGGATGTAATAGTACCATTATTGTCAACACTTACACTGTCAATCATCCCAATCTCATAATGGATATTACTCCAGTCATAATCCACATCATTATCATTAGCCTTTACTATACCAACAATTGACCCAATGTTATTATTTTCAGATACATTAAAAACAAAAGTATCAGTTGGGAAGAGAGGTGGGGTATTGGTTCTTTGCATTGTTACCACAATATGCGCCGTATCCATATTACCCTTATTATCCGTTGCTATAACGGTAATCATATTGTTAAAGGGATAGGGGAGATTATTAGTATCCAAGATACCAACTGTATAAATTTCGCCCTTGCTGTTAATAGCAAAGATTTTTTCACTATTAACCAATTTATATATGATATTGTAATCCGGGTTATTCATCATATTGTTATTCATTGCACTTACACGGAAAAATACATTATTGGCAGGATTCTTTTCCACAATACGAGCGCTATATGATTCCAATTCAAACTTTGGTCCGCAGTCAAGATGATTGTCATAGTTATATGTCCAAGTCTTTGTGGAGAGTGAAGGTTGGCATCTCATACAAACATTATCAGGTGAAATCCTCTGAGCCGGATAACATACATTGTCAATATTGCACGAATTCGGATTTACCGTTCCATTTTCCAAATGACAGAGTGAATTGTAATAAGTTAGAGGTAGAGGGTTAGACCATAATACTCCATCAGTAGTCAGTTGAACTGAAACAGTTAATGGTTTATTATCAACTAGTGATAGACGGGGAACATAACACAATACCATATTACTACCCATATAAAAGGCAGGGTTTATTTCTCCAGTATTTATTTTACACGCCAATTTATCACTATTATAGATATTCTTACCCATCACACTAATCTCCTTAATGTTATTAACAGTAATATCAATCGCATTATTAGATAGGGAGGTAATAGTAGGTGGGGTATTAATATCAATTGAACAATCCACACCACGGAATCCGTCATTACACACACACATTGCATTATTACATTTGCCATTTCCATTGCAATTTGCTGGGCAAATATTATTGAGAATTTCAGGATTGGGCTGGATGGGATTACCATTATTATCCTTTTCCCAAGTGGTTGTATCACGGGTCGCCTCAACAATACATTTGTTTTCCATATCGGAAATGGCTTGTTCAAGCAGATTGATATCCCCCTTAGATAAAACCATATCCTCGGTGCATCCATCGATATAAATACTAATATCAAAATTGGGAAGCTTGCTCTTACAAATTTGGGCAGAATGAGATGATGATAGTGTATCGGTACACAGTTTCTCCATCGCATCGATTAGTTTGGTATCAACAATGGTCTCAACAAAGTTATTATTATCATTGGTAACAGTTGGCGCAGTGTTCTTAATTAATCCGGTTATATCTTCCACATCGGGGTTAGATAGAATGGGGCGGATGTAGGTAGGTTCAGTGTAGTTGCATTCCTTGGCATAAGGGGAAGGATTAACATTTATGATTCCGGTTGGCTTCCAGTTGAATAAATCTATCTTGGGAATCATATCTGGTCTCATTTGGCTCGGAGAAGAGGCAACATAAACTGGTGCATCATCATTTTTATTTCCATTAAAATTACCACAGATACCTTGTGTCATTCCATAATCCTGACCTGGTGCAGTGACATACATATTACCATATACACTATTATACATATCAAATCGTACCATTGCACCAGATGCAAATTCAACTCGGTATGAACTACCAACAACTGAAACCTTTGGAAAAGAACCAGAATCGCAAGTAGAAGTACCACACGTACGACGCATAATATTGTTTCCATCGCAACGGTGAACAACAACGATATCATTTTTTTCCTTTGCGGCAAAGCCGCAATGCTGGGATGGATAACTTCGTGCCGCTACCTGGACCTCAAAATCTCTATGGGGAGCTCCATATAATACATATGACCCGGACCAATAGACGTGCCAATAAGCTCCATCAAATGTGGTATAGTGAGGGTCTCCTGTCCCACTACAGTAGCCGGAAGGCTTGAAAATGGTAGCAACCGTAATGTTATTGGCTCGAAATCCATTGTAATATTCAGACCGACTTATCGCAGGACCCATAATGATAGTACCCGTATAGGCTATATCATTAATAAAATTCTCCACCGCTGATACCTTTATATACCGTGTCTGGGACCATTCATCCCAATTCCATTTGACCATACAATTATCCAAGCTAATCTTATTCGGGTTAGGGTTTGTAAGTAAAACTACCACTGAACAAGACCCATCCATATCCTTACAAATAATAGGTTCATCGAGAGTGAACCCAACCATATCATATTTACCTTTGTCTATTGTGAGACTGGTTTGACTTAAATTTATCCGGGGAATACGAGCTTCCACCGGACAAAGTGATATCATCAAGCTTATCATCAAGAAAGCTGAAACCGAGAGCGCTTTTGCCATTATACAGTATATAGAATATATATTTAAACTTTTTTTTTCATTTTTTTATAAAATTGGGGGCAAAATCCACCCAGGCAAACTATCCATCTTTTCGTAAAAAAAATTGATAAAAAATGCGTTTAAAATCCATTTTTTCATATTATAGCAATATGATGTCTGTCCAAAGCAACGATTTCTCGAATCTTTTTGAACAAGGTAATGCAATTATATATGATACTTGCCCCATTGTTATGATTGATAATTCGGGGTCCACCAGTGGGTGGGTACTCGAAACCGAGGTAATTCATACCCAAAATCTTCTTAAGCGTCGTAATATTACCGAGTGTTATATGATGTTTTGGGATGATACGGTAAAATTCCCAAATGGTAATAATAAGACAAACGTCGACACAATGCATAGTATTTACAAAACAAGTGGTGGTGGTACCTATGTCTGCCGTGCCTGGGATAAACTCCCAGCTGAATGGCTGGCTACTTCACACGATATCTATGTCATTACCGATGGTGAGATTAGCGACTATGCGAATGATGTATCAAAGCACATTAACAAGTTCTTCAGCGATAATAAGAAGATTTACATTGTGACGGTTGAAAGCAACAATTTCAATTATATGAAGGATAATGTTACCGCTGGTAATACTATCTTTACTCGTGTGAGTGAGGCAAAACTGTCCCATATGATTAAGCAGTTTATCTGCTTTAATCGATTCCACAATGATGTTACTAATCCATTTGTCAATAACAGCAATCCAGATGTCGGTCCAAATATGGCTGCCTTTAGGGACCGTGTTTTCAGAGTCGACAAGACTCACGAATTTATTGCCTACGTTGAAAGTCTGATTGACATTATTAAGAATAACAATGAAACACAAGAAGAAAAGAATAATGCTTATCTGCGTCTATCCTATGATATTGTCGCAACACTGCATTATCTGACCAAGGACAAGCCGCATATGGCAAAGCGCGCGACCATTGATATCTTTTGCGGGCTCTTTGTTGATGTCGGTATGTACAAACAAATCCGTGGTTTGCTTTTGAATGAAGTTGATAATGTCGCAAAGGGTACTGCATCTACCTTCCAAGGTTATAAGAACCGTCGTGAAAAGGTATTTGAAAAGGCACAGATTGCGCTTTACAATGATACCAAGAAAGCCATTACCAATATCCCACAGAATGAATACATTAGTTTCATTGTTGGGTCAAGTATTGGCGATATGATTGTTGGTGATGTTGACGCGAGTGTTAATAATAGTCTGACTATTAATGATAAGACATATAACAATTCTAGCATCAAGATGGGTAATCATAGTGTGCCAATGTTTCCTCGCAAGGTAACAATGGATAATGGTGAATTTGACCAATGTGTCAGACAATGGTTCCGTGCAAATTATGCCAAGAAATATGGTATAAATCCCGGTTCAGATATGATTATGTATTGCTTTTTTAGTGATATGGTCAGAGTGTGTCTGTCAGATGTTCCTGAAAGTGTCAAGACTAGCTATCGTGAGATGGCTAGGCTTTGTATGGATAGAAAACGATTTGGTATTGACAAGTCTGAATATGATTATCTCCTGAACAATCCACCTGCACCAGTTAAGGGAAATCCAAATTACATCAAGTATCTTCTCTATCGTGCACTTAAGCACGGTGGGTTTAATGATATTAGCGAAATTGTCATTAATAATGAAACCACTGATGTGGATATAATTGATAATCCTGAAACTGGCGAGGCAACTGCGCCGACAGATGAACCAGTTCCTGGACCAGTATCTGGACCAGTATCTACTCTTACTGAAGCAACAAACCCCGAATTGGCTGCAGCAGTTAAAGATATTCTGAGCGAGTCTTCGGAAACAGTTGTATATGATAGCAAGATTCGCCCAATGACATTCTGGTATGCATTTATTAATGTATTTGGGGATATGAATCTGATTAAATCACAACTTCCTTATTGTGAAGAAGATATGCGTATCAATGGTGTAACACCTTATAATGTAGTTGATTTTGTCAAGTCAAAACTCAAACCAGTTGTATACTATGAGCGCAAGGCACAGCCGGTTGAATATAATTATAACTGTTATGTTACTATGAAGGATACCACTAATACGGGTGGTTTCGTGGTTCCTCCTCATCGTCTCAGCAAGACAGTTGTTTGTGCTCCTCGTTCTGTCGTATCGGCTGAAGGTTATGATGTGCTAAAACAAAATACAATCAATTGTCCTGTTTGCTACAAAAATATTACTGACAGTTTTGTACAGGTACAAAATTACAGTGATTACAAAGCACAATTCACTGGAGCGGATAATTTGGAACCAATTATCACAGACAATGTTTATGATAACCGCCTGGTAGAAAGAGTTGTTATTACTGAAGATGAATACACCAAGGATAATGACCAGACTCTTATCCCTATGAGCGCGTGCGATTTTAATACGATTGCCTATACTGTTGAAGCTCCATATATTCAGGAAGCAGTTAATGGTCGCTCAGTCGAAGTCAAGACACAAGATGAATTCAATAGAATCGTCTTTAACCGTTATCCATTCCTCAAGGATTTGAATATGGAAGGTGTCTGTCTGGCTGGTGGATTTTGCCGTTCCATCCTGCTTCGCCAACGTGTGAAGGACCTTGACTTTTTTATGTACGGGGATAACCACAATGCCAACTTTTCGCGAGTATTGCGAGATATTCTGAGTCGTCTCAAGGCGGTTAATCCTAAATACAAGTTCCTGATGATGTACAAGCATCTCTTTAATGTATTTGAAGTGGTTGTGGTAAGTGATCCAAATGATTTCTTCCAAGACGAATACAAGCTTGATAACTACAAGCAATACAAGTTCAAGTCTCTTCATCGTTTCGACCAATTTACCGTAATTGACCCAGAAACTGGCAAGATTTACCGCAAGAACCGTAGTAAGTGGACCAAGCCCGAAGTTGTGGCTGCGGACGAAGCTAGAATCGAAAACAAAGATTTTAGCAACTACTTTGAAGATGGTGATATCACTGGTATCCGTATGTGCTACCGTCTACAATTCATTCTTACCCGCAATCAAGGAATTGAGAATATCTTTGAAAACTTTGATATGTATCCTTGCCGCGTGGCTTGGGATGGCAAGACAACACTCTTTACTGAAAAGTCCGCCAAGGCATTCAAGTATATGATTAACGTTGTGAATGAAAATAACTATAGCGACCTGTACAATCATCGTCTAGGTAAATACTTTAGTTATGGCTTTAACATTGTCCTGCCTCGGCTGGATATTAAGAAGCTTTCCGGACAGCCAAAGATTAAGATTGAGAAACTGTCTTTCAAGATTAACAATATTAATGGATTTAATATTATGGTTGACCACAATAGCCACATCGAAGATAAACTCAAGTCTATTGAGAAACTAGAAAAGAAGAGTATGAAGGATGGCAAGATGCTCTACAAATCGGCGCTCTTCTGTTCACTCGTTTCTCTTCTGCGCTATGTCAAAATTAACGATGTATCATATCGTTTCACCAATGAAGTGGTTGTGCCAAATGATGACGGTTTTATGAACTTTAGAGAGAGGGATGAGACCGTGGTATTCATTGACAAGATTGAAAGCCGTATTCCCAATCACGATTGGTACAAGGAAATGGGTCTTGGTTATGACCCTTCTACCAAGAATGCTCATTATAATGATAGTATTGTGGCGACACCAACAGTTGCACCTATAGTGGCGGTTGAGAGTGAGAGCGAAGAAAGCGAGGATGACCTTGACCAGGGTATTAATTAAAATTTTAGAACTCTGTTCAAATTAACTAATAAAAAAATTGATAAGCATTAAAGTTTTAGAACTATGTTCAAATTTCCATATAAAAAGCATTTATGCTTTTTATAAAAAAATTGATTTATACACATATTAAAAGCATATTATTATATTCTTAATGGCACATATCGATACTAGTTTTATCATAGATATTATTAATCATCTTTTGGATTATGCTCCTGTACTATCAAATATTATTGATAGATATACTACAGTTGTCAATTATTACTCCTATCTCTTTATGGGGCTACTTCCGTTTTACCTATATGCAGACCCCTATTTTGTAGTTAAGAATATCACTCATCTTTATATTACACTTGCGTGTTGCCTCTATCTTTACAACAAGTCTATGGTATTGTTTGCGGGAGTTCCAACAACCTTTATTCTAGATAGGATTTTCAGACTCCCATACGATTCAATCGTGTATATTATGGTATTTGTTGTAATTGCAACTATTGCTGAATTTACATATACACTTGTCAATATGTTTAATTATGTTGTGACCAATCCACAATTATATAATTTCATCGATGCAATTAATATCAATAGAGAAACAGTGCAAGTAGATGAGCAGTCTGAGGAGCAAACTGAGCGGTCTGAGGAGCAAACTGAGCAATCTGATGAACAGTCTGAGGAACAACCTGCACAACCCGAGGAACACCCTGAGGAACGACCTGAGGAAAACCCTGAGGAACGACCTGAGGAAAACCCTGAGGAACGACCTGAGGAAAACCCTGAGGAACGACCTGAGGAAAACCCTGAGGAACGACCTGAGGAACAACCCGCACAACCCGAGGAACAACCTGCACAACCCGAGGAACAACCTAATGAACAACCAATCCAATCCGAAATTACTCCTGTCGATGATGACCTTTCAGACCTTCTTGAGTTGATTTAAATTAATTTATTTTATTTTTCAAATAATCATAACAATTCAAGCTAATCATCATATTAATAAAAGCCATAATTGCCCGAGGGTGCGCGCCGATAAATAATTGTTTTGTAAAAAAGTCTTGTAATACGAATTTATAAGGCTGATATGATTGAATTCTAGTTTTAATTGTATCAAGTGGATGAGACATATAACTACCAATCACTCCACCAATTGCCCCACTATAAATTGACTCGTATCTTTCTTTCATAGTTATAACGCTCCCAATAAAGATAATATTACGTGCTGAATGAGGAATGTATCCACGAAATAAGTTTAATTGTGAGCAGCGCCATTCAAAAACGGTAAAACCGTTTTTGAATGTACGGACTCTCTTTTGGTCAAATGGTGACGGACACAATTCTTTATGATTATTAATTGCTCTTATTTTAAGATTCTCAACAGGTGTATCAACAACTGTTTGTATTGCCCCAGATATAAATGGAATCAATAAAATATTTATATTTTTTTGTTTTAAATAATCTGATGTAAATAAGAAGGTGGAGCGAGATGGTATATTACCAAGAGCTCTTTGAATAAATCCTTTGTAAATATGGTTTAAATGGGTTGGTTTATTTAATTGTAAATTGGTTTTGTAAACATCAATAGGGTGAGTTATAACTACTTCTATCAATGAACTAATAATTGATGGTATTAACATTTTATAAATATTATAGCTATATTTATAAAATATTTATTATTCAATATTATTCCTGGTTCCACTTACTAAGAAAGCCAGTACATCTGCTATAAGTGTATTATTCATCATATAAAGCAGCGTACATTTCAGCCGCGGCTGCACCAGTTGTAACTGGTGCATTAAGTGCGAGTGGAGCGCAATATTTTCCTTCACGTTTGCAATTATTAATTAGTGCTATTATACGCGCTGTTTCTGAGTCTCTCTTATTAGAATTTTTTTTTATCCACGATTGTGCATCTTGGTGTGTGTAAATTCTTAATCTGCATAATTCATCAATATCTTGTTGATTACAAGTAACTGGATCTGGGAGGTCAGGCTCTGGCTCTGGTGCACGTAATGCTAATATGGGTGCTGGTCCAGGTAAAGCACCGGGTCTTGCGCCTGGTCCAGGTAAAGCACCGGGTCTTGCGCCTGGTCCAGGTAAAGCACCGGGTCTTGCGCCTGGTCCAGGTAAAGCACCGGGTCTTGCGGCTGGTCCA
>Ga0169931_10003621_pt1 | contig 24430 bp, 21 predicted proteins | sample Kivu_15m_20L_FD_129675 | JGI IMG/M metagenome (GOLD analysis project Ga0169931, IMG submission 129675) | Freshwater microbial communities from Lake Kivu, Western Province, Rwanda to study Microbial Dark Matter (Phase II) - Kivu_15m_20L... | ecosystem: Environmental > Aquatic > Freshwater > Lake...
CCGGCCGACGTCTATACCGGACGCGGGCAGGCCATTCTGGAAAGGAGAGAAGCGATCAAGCAGAAAACCTTCGAGTACCGCCGCTTGCTGCATCGGCAAGCGACCGCCTAAACTGCCAACCCAAATGCGCCGAAGCCTCCGTTAGCAGCAGCCTCAAAACGTCCCGATTGTTCTGACGACGGACAGCGGCTTGGGCACCGTAAGACACTACCGCCTAAGTCGTTGGTTTTCCGGTGGTTATCGATACGGTTCCGTAGCTCAATTGGATAGAGCATCAGACTACGGATCTGAGGGTTAGGGGTTCGAATCCCTTCGGCCGCGCCATTTCCCGTCGCCCGGGAAGCCCCCACCGGCGTCTTTCTCGCCTAGTCCCCCCGCCGCAGCCCCGGCAGCAGCCTGAGGGCGCTCGTCGCGCTGCCGCATAGCGCGAGGCCGGCGCCGATCCACAGCGCGGTCGCGAGGCCGTCGGTGCCCTGCGCGCCGAGGCACAGCGCCACCAGCGCCGCGCCGAGCGACTGGCCGAGCAGCCGCGCCGTCGCGAGGATGCCGCCGGCGCCGCCGCCGCGGTGGCGCGGCGCGCTCGCCATCAGCGCCCTCATGTTCGGCGACTGGAAGAAGGCGAAGCCCGCGCCGCAGGCCGCGAGGGCCAGCGCGATGGCGAGCGGCGTCGAGCCGGGCCCCAGGGCCGCCAGCGTCGCGAGGCCCGGCGCCATGGCGAGGAGCCCCGCGGCGCCGAGCAGGCCGGGCTGGAGCCGGTCCGCCAGCCGCGCCACCACCAGGGTCGTGGCGACGACCATCGCCGGCCATGGCGTCACCAGCAGCCCGATCTCGACCTGCGAATAGCCGAGCCGCGCCTGCAGCAGCAGCGGCATCGCCACGAAGGCCAGGCCCTGGATCGAGAAGGCGCAGGCCGAGGTCGCCGCCGACAGGGCGAAGACGGGGATGCGGAAGAGGTCGAGCGCGAGGATCGGCGCGGCGCTGTCCGCCTCGCGCCGCCACAGCGCGACGGCGCAGGCCGTGGCCAGCGCGCCCGCGAGCGCGATCGCGGGCCAGGCGGCGCGATGCGCGACGCCGGCGATCGCGAGCAGCAGGAGCGCGAACATCGCGGCGCAGAGCGCCGCCGCCATCGCGTCGAGGCGCCGCGCGCTGCGTTCCGTCGGCGGCAGGATCCGCGCCGGCGCCGCGAGCACGGCGAGGATGACGGGCAGGCCCGCGAGGAAGAGCCAGGGCCATTGCGCGAGCGCGAAGATCGCCGACGCCGCCACCGGCCCCGCGGCGAGCGCCACGCCGACGACGAGCGCGTAGAGGCCGAGCCCGCGGCCGAGCTGGCCCGGCGGGTAGAGCGCGCGCACCAGCGCCGGCGTCGTCGCCGCGACCGCCGCCGCGCCGATTCCGGAGACGGCCCGCGCCGCGGCGAGGCTCGGCAGCGACCAGGCGAGGCCGCAGGCCAGCGCGCCCGCGGCGAAGGCGAGGAGCCCCGCGCGGAAGACCCGCCCATGTCCGTGGATCTCGCCCAGCGCGCCCATCGGCAGCAGCGCGGCCACCACGGCGAGGTAGTAGGCGTTGACGATCCAGATCGCCGCGGCCGGGCTCGTGCCCAGCGCCGCGGCGATGGCGGGCAGCGCGGTGCTCGTCAGCGAGATGTCGATCGTGACGACCGCGACGCCGGCCTGCAGCGCGAGCAGCGCGAGGCGGCGCGCGCCCGCGGTCGAACCCGCGGTCGTCGTCGTCGTCGCCGGCTGTGGCGCGTCGGTCATCGCTGGCGGGCCTCGGGAGACGCGGATCCGCGCGGCGGTCAGCGCAGGAAGCGCGCCTCGATCTCCCTGACCTCGTCCATGCGCTGGAGGCGGAAGACCTCCTCGACCGTTGCGATCTCGCGCTCGACGCCGGCGATGCCGCCCTCCGCCGCGATGCGCGCGAAGGTCGCCTTCATCGCCGCGACCGCGGCGCGGATCGCGTGGTTGCCGTAGATCACCATGCGCACCGTGCCGAGCGCGCGGATGCGGCGCTCGTCGAGCTGCGGGTAGGCGGTCGGGACCAGCACGATGCCGCAGCGCCCGTCCCAGGCGCGGGCGAAGGCCTCGACCTCGTCGGGCGTGCGCGACTTCGAGTGCACGAGCACGAGGTCGGCGCCCGCCTCCTCGTAGGCGCGCGCGCGGCGCAGCGCCTCGTCCTGGCCCAGCCCCGCGATCAGCGCCTCGGTGCGCGCGACGACGAGGAAGCCGGGGTCGCCGCGCGTCGCCACGGCCGCCGCGACCTTGCCCTGGAACTCCTCGGCGCGCACGAGGTCCTACCTGCCGCCGGCGACCAGGCTCGTGACCTTCGGGAAGCTCTTGTCCTCGATCACCACCGCGGACGCGCCGGCCTCCTCGTAGAGGCGCACGGCATGCACGACGTTGACCGCGTTGCCGAAGCCCGTGTCGATGTCCGCGACGATCGGAAGGCGCGTGCGCCAGGCCATCGCGCGCACCATCTCGAGGTGCTGCGCCATGCTCACGAGGCTGACATCGGGCAGGCCGAGCAGCGCCGAGAGCTTGAAGCCCGAGGCCCAGGCGCCGTCGAAGCCGGCCTCCTCGGCGAGCGTCGCCGAGAGCGGGCTGTGCGCCGCCATGATCCGCGCGAGCCCGCCCTCGAGCGCTGCGCGCAGCCTGTCGTTGCGTGCCTGTCGTCCCGCCATCCCCGTCCTCCGTCGCTGGCCGCGGCCATCCTAGCCGCTGCGCGCGCGCGCGGCGCCATCCTCCGCGCTTGTCGAGGCGGCGGCGCTTCCGCCACTATCGCCGCGTCCACCATCGAAGGGATGAACGCCGTGGAGATCAAGCAGCCCTACCTCCTGTTCCTCGCCGACGCGGGCGACCCGCTCGCGGCCAAGACGTCGATCGGCGTGGCCCAGTGGCATCCCGAGCGCTGCGTCGGCCAGCTGCGCCTGCCCGGCTGCAAGGCGGACGCGCTCGTCCCGGACATGACCCCGAAGGAAGCCGCCAGGAAGGGCGCGCGCACGATGATCGTCGGCGCGGTGAACCGCGGCGGCGTGTTCTCCCCGGCCTGGATGGAGGCGTTGCACGCGGCGCTCGACGCCGGCCTCGACCTCGCGGCGGGCCTGCACCAGCGCCTCGCCGACATCCCGGAGATCGCCGCGAAGGCGCGCAAGCTCGGGCGCAGCCTCTTCGACGTGCGCCACCCGACGGAGGAGTTCCCGATCGCCACGGGGCGCAAGCGCAGCGGCAAGCGCCTACTGACCGTCGGCACGGATTGCTCGATCGGCAAGATGTACACGACCTGCGCGCTCGAGCGGGAGATGCATGCCCGCGGCCTCAAGGCGACGTTCCGCGCCACCGGGCAGACGGGCATCCTCATCGCCGGCGGCGGCGTGTCGATCGACGCCGTGGTCTCCGACTTCGTCGCGGGCTGCGTCGAGAAGATGTCGCCCGACAACGACGCCGACCACTGGGACCTGGTCGAGGGGCAGGGCTCGCTCTTCCACGCCTCCTATGCCGGCGTGACGCTGGCGCTGATCCATGGCGCGCAGCCCGACGCGCTGGTCATGTGCCACGAGCTCGGCCGCCCGCACATGCGCGGCCTGCCCGGCTACAGGCTGCCGGACATCCGCGAGGCGATCGACCTCAACGTGCTGCACGCGCGCCTGACCAACCCGAGGGCGAAGTGCATCGCGGTGTCGCTCAACACCTCGAAGATGACGCCGCGCGCCGCGGCCACCGCGATGAAGCGCATCGAGGACCGCACGGGCCTGCCCTGCGTCGATCCCTCGCGCGGCGGCGTGGGCCGGATCGTCGACCGGATGATGAAGATCCGATGACCCGCCGCAGCCTGCGCGCCGTCCGCGAGGTCTTCCCGATCCGCGGCGTCTTCCGCATCTCGCGCGGCGCCCGCACCGAGAGCGTCGTCGTCACGGCCACGATCGCCGAGGGCGACGCGCGCGGCCGCGGCGAATGCGTGCCCTATCCGCGCTACGGCGAGAGCGTCGATTCCGTGCTCGCGCAGATCGAGGGCGCGCGCGCCGCGATCGAGGGCGGGGCGGGGCGCGCGGAGCTGCAGGCGCTGCTGCCCGCCGGCGCCGCGCGCAACGCGCTCGACTGCGCGCTGTGGGACCTCGAGGCGAAGCGCGCGGGCAAGCCGGTCTGGGAGCTCGCGGGGCTGCCCGCGCCGCGCCCGCTGACCACGGCCTACACGCTCTCGGTCGACGAGCCCGCGGCGATGGAGGCCGCGGCGCGCGCGGCCGCGGGGCGCCCGCTGCTGAAGATCAAGCTGACCGGCGACGGCGACCTCGCGCGCGTCCAGGCGGTGCGCCGCGGCGCGCCCGCCGCGCGCCTCGTCGTCGACGCCAACGAGGCGTGGACGGCGGCGCACTACGCGTCCTTCGCGCGCGAGCTCGCGGGGCTCGGCGTCGAGATGATCGAGCAGCCGCTGCCGGCCGGGAAGGATGGCGGCCTCGCCGAGGTCGAGCACCCGGTGCCGGTCTGCGCCGACGAGTCCTGCCACGACACCTCGTCGCTGGCGGAGATCGGCGCGCGCTACGAGGCGATCAACATCAAGCTCGACAAGGCCGGCGGCCTGACCGAGGCGCTGCGCCTGCGCGACGCCGCGCGCGCGGCGGGGCGCCGCGTGATGGTCGGCTGCATGCTGGGCACGTCGCTCGCCATGGCGCCGGCGATCCTGGTCGCGCAGGGCGCGGAATGGGTCGACGTGGACGGGCCGCTGCTGCTGGCGCGCGACCGCGACCCGGGCCTCGTCTACGCGGGCAGCACGGTCTCGCCGCCGACCCCGGCGCTCTGGGGCTGAGGCGAGGCGGGGCTCAGCCCGCCGCCGCGGTGCGCAGGTAGCGCTCGCGGATGGCGGCGCAGGCGCGCGCCGAGGACGCCGCGACCTCCTCGACCAGGCGCTCCGCGTCGCCGCGGCGGCGGTCGCGGCAGGCGGCCTCCAGTTCCGCGGCGAGCAGGCTGGTGCGCCGCGCGCCGAAATTTCCCGCCACGCCCTTGAGGTCGTGCGCCGCGCGCGCCAGCGCGCCGAGGTCGCCGGCGGCGCCGCGCAGCGCCTCGATGCGCTGCTCCGCGCCCTCGACGAAGCCGGCGAGCAGGCGCTGGAACTCGGTGGCGCGCAGCACGGCCTGGATGGCGGTGACCTGCGCGTCCTCGAGGTCCGGCGCCTCGGTGGCGGGCTTCGCCTCGACGACGGGCTCGGCCGCGCCGTCCTCGCCCGAGGCGGGCGCGGCGACGATGAGGCGGCGCAGGATCGCCATCACCTCGGTGCGGTTGATCGGCTTGGCGATGTAGTCGTCCATGCCCATCGACAGGTAGTGCTCGCGCGCGCCGGGCATCGCGTTGGCGGTCAGCGCGACGACCGGCACGCGGGCCTGCTCGCCGCCGATCTCGCGGATGCGCGCCGTCGCCTCGACGCCGTTCATCGCCGGCATCTGCACGTCCATCAGGATCGCGTCGTAGCGCTGGCGCCGCGCCATCTCCACCACCTCGGCGCCGGTCGAGGCGATGTCGACCGCGAAGCCCTCGCGCTCCAGCACGGCGCGCATCAGGCTCTGGTTGACGCGGTTGTCCTCCGCCACCAGCAGCCGCGCGCCGTCGACCGCCGCGCGCGCCGCCGCGGCGGCTCCCGGCGCGGGACGGGCCGGCGCCGAGGGCGCGCCGGCGTCGGAGGCATCCGCGAAGAGGCGCGCGAGGCATTCGCGCACGGAGTGCAGCCGCACGGGCTTCCCGAGGATCGCGTCGCAGCCGCGACGCGGGTCGCCGTCGCCGCCCTGCGGGCGCAGCGCGCCGATCGAGGAGGCGAGGACCATGCGCGGCGCGCGCGCGCGCGCGGCCTCGCGCAGCCGGTCGAGGCCGCCGCGGCCAGGCCGCGCGGCGACCTGCTCGTCGACGATGACGAGGTCGAAGCGCTCCGCCTCGAGGGATGCGATCGCCTCGAGCGCGGCGACCGCCTCGGAGACGCGCAAGCCCAGCGCCTCGAGCTGGCGGCGCAGGATCCTGCGGTTCATCTCGGCGTCGTCGACGACCAGCGCGCGCAGCCCCGCGAGCGCGCGCAGCGCCGCCGCGCGGTCGGGCACGGCGCGGCTGGCCAGCTCCATCGGCAGGGTGAACCAGAAGGTCGAGCCGCGCTCGGGCTCGCTCTCGACGCCGATCTCGCCGCCGAGCATCTCGACGAACTGCCGGCAGATCGAGAGGCCGAGGCCGGTGCCGCCATAGCGCCGCGTGATGCTGCTGTCGGCCTGCGCGAACTTCTCGAAGATCCGCCCATGCGCCTCGGCGGGGATGCCGATGCCGGTGTCGGTCACGGCGACGCGCAGCTTCACCTTGCCCTGCTCGCCGCGATGCGCGCGCACGTCGACCTCGATGGAGCCGAGCTCGGTGAACTTGATGGCGTTGGAGACGAGGTTGAGCAGCACCTGGCGCAGCCGCGTCGGGTCGCCGCGCAGGTCGAGCTGGGCCGCGGGGTGGATGTAGACGCCGAGGTCGAGGCCCTTGCGGTGCGCGCGCGGGGCGAGCAGCTCGATCGCGCTCTCGACGACGTCGGCGAGGCCGAAGTCGATCGTCTCGATGTCGATGCGGCCGGATTCGAGCTTGGCGACGTCGAGCACGTCGTTGACCAGCGCGAGCAGGCTCTCCGCGCTCTCGCGCACGGCCTCGGCGAACTGGCGCTGCTCGTCGCCCAGCGGCGTCTCGAGCAGCAGGGCGTTCATGCCGATGATGCCGTTCATCGGCGTGCGGATCTCGTGGCTGACCGTGGCGAGGAAGTCGGTCTTGGAGGAATTCGCGCGCGTCGCGCGGGCCCGCTCCTCGTCGATCGCCACGCGCTGTCGCTCGACGCGCCCGCGCAGCGCGGCAAGCTCCGCGCCCTGCCGCGCGGCCAGCTCGCGGCCCGCGGCCAGCTCGTCCTCCGCGCGGCGCTGGCGCGAGCGATCGGAGACGACGAGCATCGCGCCGCCGCCGGGAAGCGCGGAGGCCTCGACGCGCAGCGTGCCGCCATCGCTGCCGCGGCGCTCCTCGGTCATGGGGTCGAACCCGGTGGGCGCGACCAGCAGCCGCTCCAGCGCCGCCTCGCCGCGCGCATCGGCGAAGTCGCCGCGCGACGCGCAATGGGCGACGACCTCGGACAGGCGGCGGCCCGGGCAGGCGAGGGCCGGCGGCAGGCGCAGCGTCTCGGCGAAGCGCCGGTTGGCGAAGGCGATGGCGCGGTCGCGATCGAGGATGGCGAAGCCGGCGTCGAGCAGCTCGAGCGCCGCGGCCATCTCGGGGGCCAGGGGGCCGTCCGCGGCCGATGGCTGCGCCGGCGGTCGCGTCGACCCCCCGCGCAGCAGCGCGATCCCCCGCGCGATGACGTTCCAGACCGCGGCCATGCGTGCCGAGCCTTCTCCCCTGGGAAAGCGCGACCCTAGGCGCAGGATAGTTAACGCGGTGTTAGCTCCCGCCTGCCGCGGCCAGCGCGAGGAGCGCCTCGACCCGGTCCGCCTCGGCGGCCGGCTTGTCCCAGCGGATGCGCTCGATGCGCGGGAAACGCAGCGCGATCCCCGACTTGTGGCGGGTCGAGCGCTGCACGGCGTCGAAGGCGAGCTCGCAGACCAGCGCGCGCTCGACCACGAGGACGGGGCCGAAGCGGTCGACCACGTGCGCGCGCACCCAGCGGTCGAGCCGCGCGAGCTCCTCGTCGGTGAAGCCGAAATAGGCCTTGCCGACCGGCACCAGCTCGCCCTCCGCGCCCCAGCAGCCGAAGGTGAAGTCGGAATAGAAGGAGGAGCGGCGGCCATGGCCGCGCTGCGCGTAGAGCAGCACGGCGTCGACGCGCATCGGGTCGCGCTTCCACTTGAACCACGGCCCTCGCGGCCTGCCGCCCAGGTAGGGGGAGTCGAGGCGCTTGAGCATCAGCCCCTCGGCGCCCTGCGCCGCGGCCTGCCCGCGCAGCGCCGCGAGGTCGTCCCAGCCCGCGAAGGCGAGCATGCCCGACAGGTCGAGGAACCCGGCGCGCGGCGTGCCGGCGACGTTGCGCGCGTGCCAGGCCTCGAGCCGCGCGCGCCGCGCGGCGAAGGGCAGGGCGCGCAGGTCCTCCTCGCCGTCGAGGAGGATGTCGTAGAGGCGCACGAAGGCCGGGTTGGCGGCGAGCAGCCGGCGCGTCGGCGCCTTGCGGTTGAGCCGCTGCTGCAGCGCGTTGAACGAGCCGGGCGCGCCGGGGCGTCCCGCGAGGAGCTCGCCATCGAGCACCGCGCGCAGGCCGAAGCCGTCGCGGATCTCGGGGAAGGCGGCGCCGATGTCGTCGCCGGTGCGCGAATGCAGCCGCGTCGCGGTGCCGTCGCCGCAGAGCTGGATGCGCGCGCCGTCCCACTTCCACTCCGCGGCGAGCAGCGCGGGCTCGAGGCTGGCGCGGTCCGCGTCCTCCAGCGGATGCGCCAGCATCACCGGTCGGAAGGCGAGCGGCCCGGCCGCGGACGGGGCGGGCCCGCGCCCCTCGATCCATGCGAAGAGCTCCTCGTAGGGCGGCTCCAGCGCGTGCCATGCCTCCTCGATGCGCGCGAGGTCGACGCCGCCGAGCCCGGCCAGCGCGGTGCGGGCGAGGCGCCCCGAGACGCCGACGCGCAGCGCGCCGGTCAGGAGCTTGAGCAGCGCCCAGCGCCCCGCCGCGTCGAGCCGGTCGAGCCAGCCCGCGAGCAGGCCCGGCACGTCCGCGCGCGCGGCGGCGGCGAGGGCGCGCACGATCTCGTCGACCGTGGGCGGGTCGGGCTCGGCGGCGGCGGGCCAGGTGAGCGCGACCGTCTCGGCGAGGTCGCCGACATAGTCGTGCGAGAGCGCGAAGAGCACGGGATCGATGCGGCTCGCGGCCAGCCTGCGCACCACCGCCGGCGTGGCGTGGCGGAAGTCGAGCGCGCCGGTGAGCGCGGCCAGCGCCCAGCCGCGATCGGGGTCGGGCACCTCGCGGAAATGCGCGGCGAGCAGGCGCAGCTTCCCGCCGCGCGACGGCGAGAGCAGCAGGTCGTCGAGCAGGCGCGCGAAGCGGTTCACGCGTCCTCCTCGCCGAGGCCGACCAGGCGCAGCGCGCGCGCGCGGCGTCCCTTCAGCGCCGCGGCGTGGACGAGCGCGTCCTCCTGCCCGTGCGTGACCCAGATCTCGGGCGCGTCGACCTCCTCGAAGGTCCGCAGCAGCTCCGGCCAGTCGGCATGGTCGGAGACGACGAGCGGCAGCTCGACGCCGCGCTGGCGCGCGCGCTGGCGGATGCGCATCCAGCCCGAGGCGGCGACCGCGACGGGGTCGGGCAGGCGGCGCGACCAGCGATCGGCGAGGGCCGAGGGCGGGGCGAGCACGATCGCGCCCGCCAGCTCCTCGCGCCGCGCGCCGGCGACGGGACGCAGCGCGCCGAGCGGGACGCCGAGCTCCTCGTAGAGCGCGCAGAGCGGCTGCAGCGCGCCATGCAGGAAGAGCGGCGCGTCCCATCCCGCCTCGCGCAGCAGGCGGATGACGCGCTGGCACTTGCCGAGCGCGTAGACGCCGACGAGATGCGCGCGCTCCGGGTTGCGCGCGACCGAGGCGAGCAGCCGCGCGACCTCGCCGTCGTCGGGCGGATGGACGAAGACGGGCAGGCCGAAGGTCGCCTCGGTCACGAAGACGTCGCAGCGCTGCGGCTCGAAGGGCGGGCAGGTCGGGTCGCGGCGGCGCTTGTAGTCGCCGGAGACCACGACGCGCGTGCCGGCATGCTCGAGCACGACCTGCGCCGAGCCGAGGACATGGCCGGCGGGCGCCAGCCGGACGCGCACGTCGCCGACGCGGATCTCCTCGCCGAGGGCGGCGGCCTGCAGCCGCTTCCCCGCGGCGTCGCCGAAGCGCGCGCGCATGATCGCGAGCGTCCCCGCGGTCGCCAGCACGTCGTCGTTGCCGGGGCGTGCGTGGTCGCCATGGCCATGCGTGACCACCGCGCGCGCAACCGGGCGCACGGGGTCGATGTAGAAATCGCCCGGGCCGACATGCAGGCCCTGCGGCGTCGGGCGGATCCAGTCTTCCGCGCGCATGCTGGTCCTCGGAGGGAAGGCACAGAGGATGGGCCGCGCGCGGGTCGATGCAAGCGCCGGCGCGCGTCCTATGTTGGCGGCGCATGGCGCAGACCACCGTCCACGACCTGCTTCCGGAGGCCTTCGCGCGCTGGTTCGCGGCGCGCGGATGGACGCCGCACGCGCACCAGCTCGCGCTGCTGCAGGCCGCGCGGGACGGCCGCTCGGCGCTGCTCGTCGCGCCGACCGGCGGTGGCAAGACGCTGGCCGGCTTCCTGCCCAGCCTCGTGGAGCTCGCGGCGCGGCCGGAGGAGGGGCTGCACACGCTCTATGTCTCGCCGCTCAAGGCGCTGGCGGTCGACGTGCACCGCAATCTCGACGTGCCGCTCGCCGAGCTGGCGCCCGGGCTGCGCGCCGAGGCGCGCACCGGCGACACGCCGCAGGCGCGCCGCGCCCGGCAGCGCGAGCGGCCGCCGCATTTCCTGATGACGACGCCGGAATCCCTCGCGCTGATGCTCGCCGACCCGGCGGCGCGCGCGAGCTTCGCCTCGCTGCGCGCCGTGGTGGTGGACGAGATCCACGCGCTCGAGGCGGGAAAGCGCGGCGACCTGCTCGCGCTGGGCCTCGCGCGCCTCGCCGTGCTGGCGCCGGCGGCGCGGCGCGTCGGCCTGTCGGCGACGGTGGCGGATCCCGCGCGCCTCGCGCGCTGGCTCGGCGCCGGCCTTGCCGAGCCGCCGCTCGTGCTGCGCGGGCGCGGCGGCGCGCGGGCCGACATCCGCGTCCTCGTGCCCTCCGCGCGCATGCCCTGGGGCGGGCACATGGCGCTGCAGGCGATGCCCGACGTCTACGCCGCGCTGCGCGAGGCGCGCAGCGCGATCGTGTTCGTCAACACGCGCGCGCAGGCCGAGCTCTGCTTCCAGGCGCTGTGGCGCCTCAACGAGGACGGGCTTGCGATCGCGCTCCACCATGGCAGCCTCTCGGTCGAGCAGCGCCGCAAGGTCGAGGCGGCGATGGCGGAGGGGCGGCTGCGCGCGGTGGTCGCGACCTCGTCGCTCGACCTCGGCATCGACTGGGGCGACGTCGACCTCGTGGTGCAGGTCGGCGCGCCCAAGGGCGCGGCGCGGCTGCTGCAGCGCATCGGCCGCTCGAACCACCGCCTCGACGCGCCGAGCCGCGCGCTGCTCGTGCCCGCCAACCGCTTCGAGCTGCTGGAATGCGAGGCCGCGATCGAGGCGATCGACGCGGGCGAGATCGACGCGCCGCGGCCGCGGCCGGGCGGGCTCGACGTGCTGGCGCAGCACGTCCTTGGCTGCGCCTGCCACGGGCCCTTCGCCGCCGCTGCGCTCTACGACGAGGTGCGCCGCGCGGCGCCCTACGCGGCGCTCGAGCGGCGCGACTTCGACGACGTCGTCTCCTTCGTCGCGACGGGCGGCTACGCGCTGCGCGGCTACGATCGCTTCAGGCGCCTGTTCCGCGCCAGCGACGGCACGTGGCGCGTCGTCGGCCCGCATGTCGCGCGGCAATACAGGCTCAATGTCGGCACGATCGTCGAGGCGCCGATGCTCAAGGTCGTGCTCGGCCGCGGCCGCGCGCTGGGGGAGGTCGAGGAGTGGTTCGCGCAGGGGCTCAAGCCCGGCGACAGCTTCGCCTTCGCGGGCCGGTTGCTGCGCTTCGAGCGCATCCGCGGCGGCCTGCTCGAGGTCTCCCCCGCCGCGGGCGAGGACCCGAAGGTGCCGGTCTACGAGGGCGGCAGGCTGCCGCTCACGACCGAGCTCGCCGCGCGGGTGCGCGCGCTGCTCGCCGATCCCGCGCGCTGGCAGGAGCTGCCCGGCGAGGTGCGCGAATGGCTGCGGCTGCAGCGCGTCTTCTCGGTCGTGCCGCGCGCCGACGGGCTGCTGGTCGAGATCTTCCCGCGCGGCGGCAAGTCCTTCCTCGTCGCCTACTGCTTCGAGGGGCGCCACGCGCACCAGACGCTGGGCATGCTGCTGACGAGGCGGATGGAGCGCGCGGGGCTGCGGCCGCTCGGCTTCGTCGCGACCGACTACGTCGTCGCGGCCTGGAGCCTGTCGCCGGCGCGCGACGTCGCCGCGCTCCTCGACGAGGACATGCTGGGCGACGACCTCGAGGAATGGCTCGCGGAATCGTCGATGCTGCGCCGGACCTTCCGCAACGTCGCGATCGTCGCCGGCCTCATCGAGCGGCGGCATCCGGGCATGGAGAAGAGCGGGCGGCAGGTGACGTTCAGCGCCGACCTCGTCTACGACGTGCTGCGCAGCCACGAGCCCGACCACGGGCTGCTGCGCGCGACGCGCGCGGAGGCGGCGTCGGGCATGGCCGACATCCGCCGGCTCGGCGACTTCCTCGCGCGCATCCGTGGCCGCATCGAGGTGCGCCGGCTCGACCGCGTCTCGCCGCTCGCCGTGCCCGTCCTGCTGGAGATCGGGCGCGAGAACGTCTCCGGCGCGGCGCGCGACGACCTGCTCGACGAGGTGGCGCAGGCGCTGGTCGACGAGGCGACGGGCGGCGCGGGCGCGCAGCCGCGCCTGCTGTGAGGACCGGCCGCGCGCGCGGCGACTCCTGCTAGGCTCGCGCGATGACCGCACGCATCACGCTCGCGGACACCGCGCTGCTCGCCGACGTCTCCGGCGCGCTCTTCCACCCGGAGAGCGCGACGCTCGTCGTCGCCGACCTGCATCTCGAGAAGGGCTCGCATTTCGCGCGGCGCGGCCAGTTCCTGCCGCCCTACGACACGCGCGCGACCCTCGACAGGCTCGCGCGCGCGCTGCGCCGCTTCCGGCCGCGGTGCGTCGCCTGCCTCGGCGACAGCTTCCACGACGCGGAGGCCGGCGCGCGCCTCGACCAGGCGGATCGCGAGCAGCTGCAGCGCATGGTGGCCGCGCAGCCCTGGACATGGATCGCTGGCAACCACGACCCGGAGGTCCCCGCGGGCCTTGGCGGCGAGGTCGCGGGCGAGCTTTCCCTAGGCGCGCTGCGGCTGCGGCACCTGCCCACGACGGCGCCGGCGCCGGCGCCGGGCGAGGTCTGCGGCCATCTCCATCCCAAGGCCAGCGTCGACACGCGCGGCGGCCGCATCACCGCGCCATGCTTCGTGACCGACGGCAGCCGCATGGTGATGCCCGCCTTCGGGGCCTATGCCGGCGGCCTCGACTGCATGGACCAGGCGGTCAGCGGGCTGTTCGGCCGCGCGGGGTTCAGGGTGCTGATGCTCGGGCGCGAGAGGCTGCACCTCGTCGCGAAGGCGCAGCTGGCGCGGCGGCTTCCCGCGCCGGGGTGATCCGGCCCTAGAGGCCTTCCGTACTAATGCGAAGGACCGTGGTAATGCTGCTTCCTCCGCAGCCCCGGCCGCGGGTCCCCGTCCCTCGAACACCGAAGCGGCCCGCGCACGCATGTCGAAGCCTCCCGTCCTCGTCTGGTTGCGGCAGGACCTGCGCCTCGCCGACAACCCGGCGCTGCGCGCCGCCGCGGAAGGCGGCGCGCCGGTGGTCGCGGCCTACGTGCTCGACGACGATGGCGCGGGCGCGTGGAAGCGCGGCGGCGCATCGCGCTGGTGGCTCCACCACTCGCTCGCGTCGCTGCAGCGCGACCTCGCGGCGCTCGGCGCGAGCCTGGTGCTGCGCATCGGCCCGGCGGCGCGCGAGCTCGACGCGCTGCTGGAGGAGACCGGCGCGCGCGCCGTCTACTGGAACCGCTGCTACGAGCCGGCGACGCGTGCGCGCGACGAGGCGATCAAGTGGTCCCTGCAGGCGCGCGGCATCGAGGCGCGCAGCTTCAACGCCAGCCTGCTCTTCGAACCCTGGACCATCGCCACGCAGACCGGCGGGCCGTTCAAGGTCTACTCGCCCTTCGCGCGCGCCTGCCGCGCGGCGCCGGCGCCCGCCGCGCCGCTGGCCGCGCCCGCCAGCCTCGCGCGCCCCGCGGCGATGCCGGCCAGCCTGCCGCTCGAGGCCCTGGCGCTTCTTCCCGTGGCCCCCGACTGGGCAGGCGGGCTGCGCGCGTCGTGGACGCCGGGCGAGGCGGGCGCGCAGGCGCGCCTCGCGACGTTCCTCGCGGGCCCGATCGCCGGCTACAAGGAGGAGCGCAACCGCCCGGACATCGAGGCCACGTCGCGCCTCAGCCCGCACCTGCATTTCGGCGAGATCTCGCCGCGCCAGCTCTGGCACGCGGCGAAGCTGCGCGAGGGCGGCGGCCCCGACCACTTCGTCAGCGAGATCCTCTGGCGCGAATTCGCGTACCACCTGCTCCATCATTTCCCGCACCTGCCGGAGCGCAACTGGCGGGACGACTTCGACGCCTTCCCCTGGGCCGAGGACAAGGCCGGGCTGGCGGCGTGGCGACGCGGGCGCACCGGCTACCCGATCGTCGACGCCGGCATGCGCGAGCTCTGGACCACGGGCTGGATGCACAACCGCGTGCGCATGATCGCCGCCTCCTTCCTCGTGAAGGACCTGCTGGTGCACTGGCGCCAGGGCGAGGACTGGTTCTGGGACACGCTGGTCGACGCCGACCTCGCGAACAACGCCGCGTCCTGGCAATGGGTCGCGGGCTGCGGCGCCGACGCGGCCCCGTATTTCCGCGTGTTCAACCCCGTGCTGCAGGGCGAGAAGTTCGATCCCGCGGGCGACTACGTCCGCCGCTTCGTGCCCGAGCTCGCGAGGCTCCCCGCGAAGTTCATCCATCGCCCCTGGGAGGCCGACGACGCCACGCTGCGCGCCGCGGGCGTGGAACTCGGGCGCGGCTACCCCAGGCGCATCGTCGACCATGGCGTCGCGCGCGACCGCGCGCTGGCCGCCTTCTCGAAACTCAGGAAGCCGGCGTGAGCGCCACGGAGAATCCCATTTGAGCGCCGACGGTTCCCTCTTCCCGCGCCCCGCGGGCCCCGCTCCGCTCGACATCGCGGTGATCGGCTCCGGCATCTCCGGCATGTCCGCGGCCTGGCTGCTCTCCAGCCGCCACCGCGTCACCGTCTACGAGCGCGAGGCGCGGCTCGGCGGGCATTCCAACACGGTCGAGGCGGAATGCGGCGGACGCCCGGTGCCCGTCGACACCGGCTTCATCGTCTACAACGAGCGCAACTACCCGAACCTCACCGCGCTCTTCGCCCATCTCGGCGTGCCCACGCTGGCGAGCGACATGTCCTTCGGCGTGTCGATCGACGGCGGCAGGCTCGAGTACAACGCGGGCGCCTGGGCGGGGCTCGCGGCCCAGCCTTCCAACCTGCTGCGCGCGCGCTACTGGGGCATGCTCGGCGACATCCTGCGCTTCTTCCGCTCCGCGCGCGCCGTGCTGGACGGAGAGGATCCCGCGCTGACGCTGGGCGAATGGCTCGCGCGCGAGGGCTACGGGCGCGGCTTCGTCGAGGACCACCTGCTGCCGATCGGCGCCGCCATCTGGTCGGTGCCGGTGAGCGAGATGCTCGCCTTCCCGGCGCAGAGCTTCGTGCGCTTCTTCGAGAACCACGGGCTGCTCGGCGTCTGGGGCCGGCCGGCCTGGCGCACCGTCGCCGGCGGCAGCCGCGAATACCTGCGCCGCCTCGTCGCCGATTCGTCGCCCGCGCTGCGCATCGCCTGCGCCGCGGCGTCGCTCGCGACGGAGTCCGGCGGCGTGCGCGTCGTCGATGCGCGCGGCGGGTCGCGCCGCTTCGACCATGTCGTGGTCGCCACCCATGCCGACGAGGCCCTGGCGCTGCTCGCGGAGCCAAGCGAGGCCGAGCGCCGCGTGCTCGGCGCGTTCCGCTTCCAGCGCAACGTCGCGATCCTGCACCGCGACCCCGCGCTGATGCCGCGCCGCCGCGGCGCCTGGGCCGCGTGGAACTACCTCGCCGAGCGCAATTCCGGCGACGCGCGCGACATGTCGCTGTCGGTCACCTACTGGATGAACCGGCTGCAGGGGCTGGACCCGGCCTGGCCGCTCTTCGTCACGCTCAACCCGCTGCGCGCGCCGCGCGACGAGGCGGTGGTGGCGAGCTTCGACTACGACCATCCCTGCTTCGACGCCGGGGCGCATGCCGCGCAGCTCGCCCTGCCGACGATCCAGGGCACGCGCGGCATCTGGTATTGCGGCGCGTGGTGCGGCCACGGCTTCCACGAGGACGGGCTGCGCGCGGGCCTCGAGGTGGCGGAGAATTTCGGCGTGCGCAGGCCGTGGGCGGCGGCGGGCGAACGCGCCGGCGCCGCGGAGTTCCTGCCCGAGCGCGCCGCCGCCCTGCCGCGCTGAGGGGGCGATGCCGGCGAGCTGCCTCTACGCGGGCGAGGTGATGCACCGGAGGCTGCGCCCGTTCGGCCACCGCTTCGTCTACAGCGTCTTCTCGATCATGGTGGACATCGACGAGCTGCCGGAGCTCGGTCGTCGCCTGCGCCTCTTCGCGCATAACGGCCGCGGCGTCTTCTCGCTGCGCGACCGCGACCACGGGCCGCGCGACGGCTCTGCGCTGCGGCCCTGGGTGGAGAAGGCCTGCGCCGACGCCGGCGTCGACGTCGCGGGCGGCCGGATCTTCCTGCACTGCTTCCCGCGCGTGCTGGGCATCGGCTTCGATCCGCTCTCCACCTACTGGTGCCACGGGCCGGGCGGCGAGCTGCGCGCGATCCTCTACGAGGTGAAGAACACCTTCGGCGACCAGCACGGCTACCTCGTGCCGATCGCCGCCGCGCCCGCGCCGGGCGCCACGCTGCGCCACGCGCGCGACAAGGTCTTCCACGTCTCGCCCTTCATCGGCATGGCGGCGCGCTACGCGTTCCGCGTGCGGGTGCCGGAGGAGGAGCTCTTCATCGCGATCAACGAGAGCGGGCCCGACGGGCCCCTCCTCGTGGCCACGCATCGCGGCCGCCGCATGCCGCTCGACGACGCGCGGCTGCTGCGCTGCTTCCTCGCGTATCCCTTCCTTACCCTCAAGGTCCTTGGGGGCATCCACTGGCAGGCCTTGAAACTCTGGCTGAAGGGCGCTCAATTCCACTCCAGACCTCAGCCGCCTGGCGCAGGAGTGAGCGCATGAACATGCTGGACCCGCGCGTTCCGGGGGCGACGAAGGGCCTGCCGCGCAGCCTGCGGATCCTTCTCGGCCTCGCCGCGCGCATCGACACGGGAAGCCTCGTCGTCCGCATCGGCGACGGGCGCGCCTATCGCGTCGCCGGGCCGCGGCCCGGCCCCGACGCGGAGATCGTCGTGCAGCGCCCGCGCATGGTCGCGCGCCTCGTCCTCGGCGGGTCGGTCGGGCTCGGCGCGTCCTACATCGACGGCGACTGGGACACGCCAGACCTCGCCGCGCTTCTCACGCTGGCGGCCGCGAACGCCGACGCCTTCTCCGGCCTGCACATGGGCGCGCGCGCCGTCACCGCGCTGCGCCGGCTCTGGCACCGCCTCAACGACAACACGCGCCGCGGTTCGCGGCGCAACATCGCGCACCACTACGACCTCGGGAACGCGTTCTACGAGCGCTGGCTCGATCCCTCGATGACCTATTCCTCCGCGGTCTTCGAGCGCGAGGACGACGACCTCCGCGCCGCGCAGGAGGCGAAGTACCGCCGCCTCGCGCGGATGATGGAGCTGGCGCCGGGGCAGCGCGTGCTCGAGATCGGCTGCGGCTGGGGCGGCTTCGCGGAGGTCGCGGCCAAGGAGTTCGGCGCGCGCGTCACCGCGATCACCGTCTCGCGCGAGCAGCTCGACTTCGCGCGGCGGCGCATCCAGCGCGAGGGGCTGGGCGAGCGCGTCGAGGCGCGCTTCGTCGACTATCGCGACGTCGAGGGCAGGTTCGACCGCGTCGCCTCGATCGAGATGTTCGAGGCCGTGGGCGAGCGCCACTGGCCCGTCTATTTCGGCAAGGTGCGCGACATGCTCGAGCCCGGCGGGCGCGCCGTGCTGCAGATCATCACCATCGCCGACCGCTGGTTCGAGGGCTATCGCCGCGGCGTCGACTACATCCAGCGCTACATCTTCCCCGGCGGCATGCTGCCCTCGATGGAGGCGCTGCACCGGCAGTGGGACCGCGCCGGCCTCGCTCTCGACCGCGCGGAATTCCATGGCCAGCACTACGCGCGCACGCTCGCGGAGTGGAACCGGCGCTTCCAGGCCACGTGGCACGAGCTCGAGCCGATGGGCTTCGACCGCCGCTTCAAGCGCATGTGGGAGTTCTACCTCGCCTATTGCGAGGCGGGCTTCCGCACCGGCTCGACCGACGTCCTTCAGGCCGCGCTGGTGCGCCGCTAGCCCGGCGGCCCGCGCTGATCCGCCGCGCCGCGCGGCGCGAACAAGGAGCGTGACCTCCACGCCCCGGGCGCCGGTTCCCGCGCGCATCCTCCTCGCCTATGGCGCCCCGGCGCTGCCCGCAGCGATGCTCGGCCTGCCGATGCTCGTCTACCTGCCCGGCTTCTGGGCCGAGACGATGGGGCTCGGCCTGACCGCGACTGGCGCGATGCTGCTGCTCGCGCGGCTCTGGGACGGCGTCACCGATCCCGTGGTCGGGCATCTCAGCGACCGCACCCGCGGCCGCCTCGGCCGGCGCAAGCCCTGGCTCGCGGCCTCGCTGCCGCTGGTGCTGGCGGGCGCCTGGATGCTCTTCCGGCCACCGGAAGGCGCGGGCGCGGCGCACCTGCTGGGCTGGAGCTTCGTCCTCTATCTCGGCTGGACGATGATGCAGGTGCCGCACCAGGCCTGGGGTGCGGAACTCAGCGAGGACTACGCGGAACGCGCGCGCGTCGCGGCGTGGCGCGAGGGGTTCGCGCTCTGCGGCGTCATCCTCGCCGCGTCGCTCCCGGCGCTGCTGCCCGCGCTCGGCCTCGCCGGCGCGCGGGACGGCGCGGCTGCCGCGCTCGCCATGCTGGCGGTGCTGACCTGCCTCCTCCTGCCGCCCGCCGGCATCGCCATGCTCGCGCTGGTGCCCGAGCCGCCGCCGCTGCGCGCGGCCGCCCAGGGCTGGCGCGCGGGCTGGGCGCTGCTGGCCGCAAACCGCCCGTTCCGGCGCCTGCTCGGCGCGTGGTTCCTCAACGGCATCGCCAACGGCCTGCCCTCGACGCTGTTCCTGCTCTTCGTCGCCCACCGGCTGGACCTCGCGGCGCTGCAGGGCCCGTTCCTGCTCGCCTATTTCCTCGCCGGCCTCGCCGGGGTGCCGCTGGCGCTGGCGCTTGCCCGGCGCCTCGGCAAGCACCGCGCCTGGTGCGTGGCGATGATCGCCAACTGCGTCGCCTTCGCCCCGGCGCCGCTGCTTGAGCCCGGCGCTGCCTGGAGCTTCGCCGCGATCTGCGTGGCGACCGGCCTCTGCCTCGGCGCCGACCTCGCGCTGCCGCCGGCGATCCAGGCCGATGTCGTCGACGAGGACAGCGCCGCGGGCGGCGAGGGCCGGGCCGGGCTCTATTTCGCGCTCTGGGGCATGGCGACGAAGCTGGCGCTGGCGCTCGCGGTCGGCATCGCCTTCCCGCTGCTCGACCTCGCGGGCTTCGTGCCCGGCGGGGCGGGCGGGGGAGGCGCCGCGACGGGCGCCTTCGCGCTGGCCGCGCTCTACGCCTGGTTCCCGGTCGCGCTGAAGCTCGCGGCGATCGCGGCGATGTGGCGCTTCCCGATCGACGCGGCGCGACAGGCGCGGCTGCGCGAGGTGATCCGATCGCGCGCGGCGGACGAACAAGGGTCATGAAGACGCTACGCGCGGCCGCGTTCCTGCTGGCCGCCCTCGCCATCGGTGGGTGCCAGGACATGCGCATCGAGGATTTCGTGGGCCGGGAGCCCAGGCTCGACCTCTACGAGTATTTCGACGGGCGCACCCGCGCCTGGGGGATGTTCGAGGACAGGTTCGGCCGCGTGCGGCGCGAATTCACCGTCGACATCGCGGGGCGGCGCGAGGGCGCGGACGGCTTCGTGCTCGAGGAGGACTTCGTCTACTCCGATGGCGAGCGCGAGCGCCGGGTCTGGCGCCTGCGCCGCACGGCGCCGGGCGCCTACGAGGGGCGCGCGGACGACGTCGTCGGCGTGGCGCAGGGCCGCGTCGCCGGCAACGCGCTCAACTGGCGCTACGTGCTGGCGCTCAAGGTCGGCGAGTCGACCTGGAACGTCGACTTCGACGACTGGATGTTCCTGCAGCCGGGTGGCGTGATGCTCAACCGCGCGCGCGTGTCGAAGTTCGGCATCGCGATCGGCGAGGTGACGCTCAGCTTCAGCCGCGGCGGCGCCGCGCGCGCGGCCGGGTCCGCGGACTACGCCGAAGCCGCGCAGTGACCGCCGGCGCCGTCAGGCGTCGGGCCCCACGACTCCGTCGATCAGGTTGGCCGAGAGCAGCGCCTCGCTCGTGAGGCTGTTGGAGTCGCGCAGCACCGGTCGCAGAGCCGCGGGCAAGGCGCGCATCGCCTCGACCTGGCGCGCGAGCAGCGCGCGGGCCTCCGCCACTCCGACCGCCGCGAAGCGCAGCCTGTCGCCGGGCTTCATCTGCGCGAGGCTCGGCAGCGAGGCGGTCGCGGTCGTCGCGATCTTCGGGTAGCCGCCGGTCGTCTGCCGGTCCGCCATCAGCACGATCGGCTTGCGCGTGCCGGGGACCTGTATCGATCCGGTGAGGACCGTGTCCGAGATCGTGTTGAAGCCGTCGCGATGCTCGATCTCGGGCCCGTCGAGCCGGTAGCCCATGCGGTCGGCCTCGGCGGTCACGGCGTATTCGCCCGCGAGGAAGGTCGCGATGCCCTCGGCGGTGAAGCGGTCGTCCTGCGGCCCGAGCACGACGCGGATCGCGCCATCGAGATAGGGAAGCGCGGCCGGGTCGAGCGCCACGTCGGCGCCGGCCGGCGCCTTGTCCCGCGCGAGGGGCAGGCGGTCGCCGGCGCGCAGCGGCCCGCCGCCGAGGCCGGAGCGCACATGGGTCGAGCGGCTGCCGAGCTCGAGGGGCGTCGCGAAGCCGCCCGCGACGGCGAGGTAGCCGCGCGCGCCGCGCCTGAGCGCGCCGACCTGCAGCTTCTCGCCGCGCCGGAGGACGAAGCTGCGCCAGGACGCGACCGCCGCGCCCGCGACCGTCAGCGGGACGTCGCCGGCCACCGCGATGCGCGCGCCATCGGCGTCGAGCTCGAGCGTGTCGCCCGCCAGCGTGAACTCGATCGCCGCCTCGCCCGGCGGGTTGCCGACGAGCAGGTTCGCCGCCGCGAGCGCGATCATGTCCATCGCGCCGGCCGGCGTGACGCCGTTGCGCAGGTGCCCCCAGCGCCCGGAATCCTGGAGCGTCGAGAGCGGGCTGGGGGCGGCGACCACCAGCGCGCTCATCCCTCGGGCTCCAGGATCGTCTCGCCGCGCTCGGCAAGCGCGTCCAGGTGCTCGAAGCGTGCGGCGTCGATCGGCTCGAAGGCGACGCGCTCGCCGGGCTGGACGAGGAACGGCTCGGCGCGCCGCATGTCGAAGAGGCGCACCGGCGTGCGGCCCAGCATGTGCCAGCCCGAGGGCGCGGCGATCGACTGCACCGCCGCCTGCTGGCCGCCGATCGCGACCATGCCCGCCGGCGTGCGCAGCCGCGGGTTCGTGCGGCGCGAGATGTGCAGCCTCGGGTCGAGGCCGCCGAGATAGGCGTAACCCGGAACGAAGCCGATCATGTAGACGTGGTACGTCGTGCCGCTGTGGAGCTTCACGACCTCCGCGGCCGTCATGCCCTTCTCGCGCGCCACGTGCTCCAGGTCCTCGCCATGCGCGCCGCCATAGGCGACGGGGATGCGCCAGAGCCTGCCGGGCTTCGCCTCGCCGCTCGCCGCAGCTGCCATGGCGCGCAGCCTGTCCTCGAGCCCCGCCGCGTCGGCGTGGAGCGGGTCGAAGCGCACGAAGAGCGTGCGGTAGGTCGGCAGCGTCTCCAGCACGCCGTCGATCCGCGCCGCGACCACCGCGCGGTCGAGATCGAGCACGCGCGCGCTGACCGCCGGGTCGATGCGGTCCTCGAACTCGACGACGAGGCCGCTGTCGCCGGCGGCCCTGATGCGGAACCCGGCGGTCACGCGCGTGGGTTGAGCCAGTGCAGCGGCAGGCCGGGCCGCGGCCAGTCCATCGCGACGAGGCGGCCGGAATTGGAAAGCGTCACGAAGGCGGTGCGCAGCGCCGGCCCGCCGAAGCAGATGTTCGTGGTGTGCAGGTCGTCGGTCTCGACCTGCTCGACCACGCGCCCGTCGGGCGCGATGACGGTGATGCATGGCGTCGCGAGCGTCGCGACGCAGACATTGCCGCAGGCCTCGACCGCGAGGGAGTCGAAGCGCTGGTAGCGGTGCATGCCGGCGACGAAGCGCCCGCCATGCGGGCTCGGCCAGGGCGCGCGGCCGATCTCTCCGGGGCCGACGATGTCGAAGGCCCAGAGGCGGCCGCCCTCCGTCTCGGCGACGTAGAGGGTGCGGTCGTCGGGCGACAGGCCGATGCCGTTGGGCGTCAGAATGGGATGCACGACCTCGCGCACCAGGCTGCCGTCGGCGCGCGCGTAGTATACCCCGCCCTGGTCGCGGTCGCGCGCGCGGGCCTTGCCGAGGTCGGTGAACCAGAACCCGCCCTCGCCGTCGAAGACGATGTCGTTGGGGCCGCGCAGGGGACCCATGTCGGTGGACGTATAGAGCGTCTCGACGCGCCCGGTCTCCGGATCGACGCGCTCGATGCGCCCGCCCGAGTAGTCCGCCGCCTGGAAGCGCGGGCGCAACCCGTGGTCGGGATCGTCGATCCACTCGAAGCCGCCGTTGTTGCAGACGTAGATCATGCCGTCGGGGCCCATGGCCGCGCCATTGGGCCCGCCGGGCATGCGCGCGACGAGCAGCTTCCTGCCATCGGGCATGACGCGCGTCAGGCGCTCGCCGGCGATCTCGACCAGGACGACGGAGCCGTCGGGCATCGCGATCGGCCCCTCGGGGAAGCGCAGCCCGTCCGTGATCTCGCGCATGCCTGCCATTCCAGCCTCCTGCCTCGGCGCCGCGATCCTAGCGCGGCCGCTCGCCCGGTGTCGCGAAGCGATCGATGGCGCGCGGCGCCGATACTTGGCTAGGCTCGCGCCGGTCATCAACCGGGAGAGGCGACATGGCGCGCGTGGACCTGAACTGCGACATGGGCGAGAGCTGGGGCGCCTACACGATGGGCGACGACGCGGCGATGCTGGACATCGTCACCTCCGCCAACGTCGCATGCGGCTTCCATGGCGGCGACCCGCTGGTCATGCACCGGACGCTCGCGCTCGCGCGCGCCAAGGGCGTCAATGTCGGCGCGCACCCGAGCTACCTTGATCCCTGGGGCTTCGGCCGCCGCCGCTTCGTCGGCGAGGATCCCGCCGACATCGAGAAGATGATCGTCTACCAGGTCGGCGCGATCGCGCAGATGGCGCGCCATGTCGGCCATCGCATCGGCCACGTGAAGCCGCATGGCACGCTCGGCAACGCCGCGCAGGAGGACGACGCGCTCGCCGACGCGATCGCGCGCACCGTGCGTGCGATCGATTCCGGCCTCGTCCTGATGGTGATGCCCGGCGGCAGCCTCGAGCGCGCCGGCGAGAAGGCCGGTCTGCGCATCGCGCGGGAGGTCTTCGCCGACCGCGCCTACGACGACCGCGGCATGCTGGTCAGCCGCAAGGTCGCGGGCGCCGTGATCCATGACGCCCAGCTCGCCGCGCGCAACGTGCTTCGCATGGTGGAGGAGGGCGCGGTGATCTCCGTCACCGGCAAGCGCGTGCCGGTCTCCGTCGACACGATCTGCGTGCATGGCGACAACCCCGCCGCGGTGGCGATGGCGTCCGAAGTGCGTACCACGCTTGAACGGGCCGGCGTCGATGTCCGGCCGCTGATCGCGGTGGCATGATCCCCGCGCCCGCCATGCCGATGGCGGGCGCCGGACACGGGGATCGATGCCGATGGACACGCTCGCCTTCCTGCTCTTCTGCCTCGCGGCCTTCTACGTGGCCGCCTGGACGATGCTGAACGAGCGGCTGGGCGAGCACGGCCGCGGCCGCGGGCCGCTCGCGATCCGCCGCGAGGAGCCGGCCGCGGCGCGGCGCGCGCGCGGGGCGCCGGGGGGCTGAACGCCGCGCGGGCCCGGGCAGGGGCCCGGCGATGCGCGCCTATCTCTTCGTGCTGATCTACGCGGGCATGCTGCCGCTCGCGCTGCTCTCGCCCTTCGCCTGCGACATCGCCCATGCGACCGCGATCGACCGCGAGATCGGCGCGGTGCGCTGGGACACGATCTGGAAGGGCCTGCTGCTTGCGCTGGCGACGCTCGCGATGCTGCGCACGCAGCTGCGCATCCACGCCTTCGTCTGGATCGTCGCGCTCTCGATGGCTATTTCGGGCTGAAGGGCGGGCTGTTCACGCTGCTGACCGGCGGCCGCTACCGCGTCGTCGGCGCCGACGGATCCATCATCGGCGACAACAACCACCTCGCGGTCGCCCTCGCGATGGTCCTGCCGCTCGTCGCCTACCTGGCGATGCACAGCGAGAGCCGCATCCTTCG
>Ga0169931_10003622_pt1 | contig 24424 bp, 17 predicted proteins | sample Kivu_15m_20L_FD_129675 | JGI IMG/M metagenome (GOLD analysis project Ga0169931, IMG submission 129675) | Freshwater microbial communities from Lake Kivu, Western Province, Rwanda to study Microbial Dark Matter (Phase II) - Kivu_15m_20L... | ecosystem: Environmental > Aquatic > Freshwater > Lake...
GTACTCGCGGCCGATGTCCACGCGCACGTGTCTGCTCGACAGGTGCACCGTGGCGGTGCCACGACCCGCATCCGCGCGCTCGAAGAGCGCGTCATCGCCGTGGCAGCAGGGCACATCGCCCGCGGCGAGATTCGGCAAGGGTGCCGCGTCCACGTCCGGCAGGCCGCGCCCATCGAGCGTGACGGGTCGTCGCGCAGGCAGCGAGACTCGGCTGCCCGCGATCGACGGAATCGCGATGTACGGGTGCCAGCCAAAGGCGGCGGGCACGTCGCACCCACCGTCGGCCTCGATGCGGGTGGAGATGTCCAGGCACGCGGCGTCGCCCTCGTCGCGCAGTTGCCAGAGCACGCGCAGCGTGTGCGGGAAAGGCCATGCACGCATGAGTTCCTCGTGCTCGCGCCAGTCGATGCGAGCCTCGAGGCCAGACGGTCCGTGACGGCCCAGATGCCAGGTCCTCCAGCGAAGCAGCAATCCATGCATGGGCAGGCCGTTGCCGTCTCGCTTCAGATGTGGCACGCCGGAGAGATCCACGGTGCGGCCCGCGACCTCGAAGCGATCGGCTCGGAGGCGGTTCGCCCATGGATAGAGCAGCGGAATGCCGCCCGTGCGCGCGCTGGCGAGGAAGGTCTCCAGGGGTGCGGGCAGCGCAAGCACGTCCGTGCCGTCGACCAGCCAGTTCGTGGCCACGCAGCCGCCGCGCGGTTCGATCGCCAGCTTGCTGCGCGCGGACGAAAGCCAGATCGGCTCGCTCATGGCGTGGAGGCCTTGGCGGGTGCATCGGCCTGCTGGCCAAGCACCCAGATGGTCCGCTGCACGAGCGGCATGAAGGCCTGCTCGTCGAGCGCCTGCGATGCGTCGTTCCAGGTGGCCACCACCGCGAACCATGCGCCATCCGCGCGCTGCAGCAGGAAGGTCAGGTTCAGCACGCCCGGCTCCGAGCCGCCCTTGAAACCGATCCACGGGAACTGGCTCTCCGAGATCGCCAGACCCGGATTGATCGAGAGCGCGCCTCGCAGCAGGCCCGCGGTGCCCTGCGGAGGCTCCGTGCTTGTGCGCAGCCAGTCCATGGCGCGGGCCAGATCCGCGGCGCTGGCGAACCACTCGATCGAGTCGATCCGCGCAGGGGTGGCGAAGGTTCCAGCGTCGATCGAGTCCTCGGACAGCGGCACCGCCGGGAGTCGCGCCTTCAGGAAGTCACGGCGGCCGGCCTCGTCGAGCGCCGCGTAGGCGGCACCGGCCTTGCCCGCATCGACGAACTTCAGCCGGAACATCTCCGCGGTGCTCAGGAAGGGGCGCGTGCGTGCAGGATCGCGCATGCCCATCGGGGCGAGCATGGATTCCACGCGTTCACGGCCCAGCGCGCGCATCAGCAGATCGGTCGCGGTGTTGTCGCTCCGCGAGATCATCAGGTTCGCGGCCGTGTCCAGCGTGACCGTCGCCCCATCGGGCCAGTCCTGCAGGATGCCGGAGGGCAGCGAGCGCGAGGCCGCGTCGATCGCGATGGTGTCGGAGAGCTTTCGGGTGCCCTGCGTGGTGTCACGAACGAGCGCGCCGAGCACATACAGCTTGAAGGCGCTTCCGATGGCGAGCGAACGATCGGGATCCAGCGTGACGACGGGCGTGGGCCCAGCCTCGCCCAGTCTCCACACGCCGAACGAGACATCGCCATCGAGCTTCCTCAACTCCATGACCGCCTCGTCAAGGCTCTTCAGCATCGGCGCCGGCGCGCCGAAGAACAGGGTGCTCACGGCGTTCGGCGCCGCGGACTCCAGGCCGATCGTCATGGGAATCACGAACCCGCGGGCGGTGATCATGTCGAAGGTGCCGAAATTCGGTCCCTTGCTCGAGGTCTGCTGCACTGCTTGCACGGCGCCGCACTTCGTGAAGAACTGCGTGCCGATGGCCTTGAGTTGCGCGTCGCTCACCTTCGCCGAGAAGCTGGCGTGGAAGAGCTCTGCTGGCCATGCGGGCGCCTCGGCCACGATGCCGGCGGCTTCGTTGGCGCGTCGCTGCAGCGTGTCCTGCGCCCAAGCAGGCGTGCACGCGAGCAGGATCAGCAGACTGGTGGCGATCCGGAGCAGTCCCTGCATGGCGGCAGGCTACTTCCCGTTCCGAGGCGTCAGCGGCGACGCGCGACCAGCATGGAGTAGGGAGGCATCTCGATCGCGTTTCGCGCGGTGCCCAGCGGCTTCACGCCCGCCTGCTGCGCGTTCACGACGACCTCCCAGTCGCCACCTGGCATGGCCAACTGCTGGGAATTCGGCTCGCCGTTGTAGGCCACCAGGATCATGTTCCAGGGATCGTCGGTGACGGTGCCGTCGAGCGTGAAGGCCACCGGCCCCGCGCCGTCGACGAATCGAACCGCTCGGCGGACCTCCTCGTCGTCATCCATGCGGAAGGCTGGATGCGCGCGCCGCAGGGCCACGAGTCCGCGCGCGTACTCGTGCACATCGGCGTAGGCGGCCTTGCGATCCCAGTCGAAGCGGTTCACTGGATCGCCCGCGTCGTAGCTGTTGTGGTTGCCGCCCTTGGTGCGCGCGAAGTCGCAGCCGCCGTGCAGGAACGCGATGCCCTGACTGGTCAGCACCATGCCGAGCGCCAGCTTCTGCATGGCGCGGCGGGTCGCGTCGCTCGCCTGCGGCTGCGCCTTCACGAGCTTGTCCCACAGCGTCAGGTTGTCGTGCGCGCTCACGTAGGCCACGCTCTCGATCGGTTCGCGCGCGAAGTCGTCGATCGCGCCCGACACGCCGCGCTGGATCGCCGCGCGATCGCCGCCGGGGCCCGTGGCGAATCCCGTCGACGTTCCGTCCAGGTCGCCGCGGATGGCGTTTCGCAGGTGATCGTTGAACACCGCGAAGCGCAGGCCCTTCTGCGCGCCCTTGCCGAATCGGATCGGGCCGCCGCCAGTCCAGGGTTCGCCGTAGAGGGTCAGATCGCCGCGGATCGGCAGCAGCCGCTCGCACACGGCCTTCACCGTCTCGGGCGTGTGCGTGCCGACCAGGTCGAAGCGGAAGCCGTCCACGCGATAGTTGCGCGTCCAGTGCTCCAGACTGTCCAGGATGTACTTGCGCATCATCGGGCGCTCGTCAGCCATGCAGTTGCCAACGCCTGCGTCGTTCAGCAGCGATCCGTCCGGTGCGGTGCGATGGAAGTAGAAGGGCACCGTCTGGTCGAAGGGCGACGATTCGCCGGTGCTGCTGGTGTGGTTGTAGACCACGTCCAGGATCACGCGGATCCCGGCCTGATGCAGCGACTGGATCGTCTCGCGCAATTCACGAACGGGCTGCAGCGGATCGCCCTTGCGCGAGGCGTAGTTGCTCTCTGGCACGTTGAAGAGCGCGGTCCAGTAGCCCCAGTTGTATTCGTCGGGCCTTGCGGTGAAGTCGTGGATCGGCAGCAGATGCACGGCCGTCACGCCGAGATCCTTCAGATGCGCGACGCCGGATCGCGATGGGGTGCCTGCGCCAGGTTGCGCGATGCCCAGGTAGGTGCCGCGAAGTTCGGGTGGGCACGCGGGGTCCGCGACCGAGTAGTCCCGAACGTGGATCTCGTAGATCACCTCGTCGGAGGGGCTCGCAAGCGTCGGCACCGGGGTGGACTTCCAGTCCGCAGGTTCCTCGCGGGCCAGATCCGCGACCACGGAATACGCGCTGTCCGCGGTGGCGGCCACGCCATGGATGTCCGGCACCTCGCGATCCTTGCCGTAGCTGCGGAAGCGGTAGCGATAGCGCGTCCCGTGCTGGTCGCCATCCACCGAGGCGCTCCAGAGTCCGCGCGCGCCGCGCGTCAGTGGCACCACCTTCGGAGGGGCCTTCAGGTCAGGTCCGAAGAGCAGCAGATCCACCGAGTCGGCCACGGGACTCCACGTGGTGAAGGTGGTCGACGCGGGCGTGCACAAGGCGCCCAGCTTCGCGTCGAGCGGCGTGAACGACGGCTGATCCAGCACGCCGCGGGCGAAGACCGGGGCGGGATTCAGGTCCGGAACGCGAAGTTCCAGCGCCGCGACATCGGCTTCCTTCACCTTGCCCGAGAGCTTGATCGTGTACACGCCGCCTTCGCCGGGCCCGTCGATCTTCGCACAGCGTGGGGCGCTCTTGGCGTCACCCCGCACGGTGAACGCGACACCCTTGCGCTGCGTCGGCGACAGCGGCTGCGTGGTGGCGAGCGTGACGCGATCCGACGCGTCCAGGAACGCGCCGCGCACGCGCGGCTTCAGGTCGATCGCCGATGGATCGCGATGCACCGTCGCGTCACCCGACAGCAGCCAGATTTCCTGCACGGGGTCGCTGGCGAAGGAGACGCCGCGATCGCCATCGACATCCTTGGCTTCCCAGTTGCCGCGTCGAACCAGGAAGCCCGCACCGTCGGGACGATTCGCGAAGGGCACCACGGCGTAGCGGCCGAAGGCGTCGGTGCCGGAGAACGCGAACGATCCACCCTCGCCGCCCGATGGCCACGCCCAGAGATTCCATCCGTCGTAATCACCGCCGGCGCGGCGGTAGTGCACGATCATCAGCGCAGCGGCGCCGGGGTTGGCCTTGCGCGCCGCCGGAATGGCGCTCGGGAAGTCCGCCGCTCTCGCCTGCGAGGCCGGGCATGCGATGCACGCAAGAGCCACGAGCAAGGCGAGCGTTCCGAGCCGACGCGTGATGGTCCGCATGGTTCCGGAGCCTAGCGCGCGCCGCAGGAGTGCTCCTGTGGCTAGCCTGCGAATCGCATGGAACCTCACGCCATCGTCTCCGGTCAGCCCGCCGAGATCGCCTCGCGTCTTGCCTGCCTGCTGGAGGTGGCCGCGCGCGCTTCGGCGCTGACGCGGCGCTACTTCCAGTCCGCCGAGGTGCGCGTGGAGCGCAAGTCGGACGAAAGCCCCGTGACGCAGGCCGATCGCGAGGCCGAGCGACTGATCCGCCAGACCGTGTCCGCCACGTTCCCGGGGGACGGCTTCATCGGCGAGGAGGAGGGCACCTCGCCTGACACGAGCGGCTTCCGCTGGGTGATCGATCCGATCGACGGAACCGTGAGTTTCGCCGCGGGCGTGCCGCTGTACGGCTCGCTCATCGGCATCGAGCGCACGCTGCCCGACGGCTCGCGACGCGTGGTGGCGGGGGTGGCCTCGATGCCGGCGCTTCGCGAGCGCGTGTGGGCCGTCGAGGGCGGCGGCGCATGGTGGGAACGCGAGGGTCAGGCGACGGTGCCGGCGCGCGTGTGCGAACCGATGCCGCTCTCCGAATCGATCGTGTGCACCGCGGGCAGCGAGTACTACCGCCGCACGAGTCGCATGCACGTGCTGAAGCGGCTCGAGGAGACCTGTGGCCGGATGCGCGGCTGGAGCGACTGCTACGCGCTGGTGCTGCTCGCGACGGGTCGCTGTCAGGTGGCGCTCGACCCCATGATGAATCCGTGGGACTGCGGCCCCTTCCCCGTGATCATCGCCGAGGCGGGCGGCGTCTTCACCAGCTGGAAGGGCGAGCCGGGCATTCACGGCGGCGACTCGATCGCGTGTCATCCGGCCATGCACGCCGACATGCTGCGGTTGGTCGCGAGCTGATCACGCGCCGCGTGATGGGTCACGTGACCAGCAGCGATTCACCAGCGAGACCGGGTCCGAAGGCCATGCCGACCCACGGTCGCGGCACGTGATCTCGCTCAAGTCGATCCAGGATGAACAGCAGCGTGGCGCTCGACATGTTGCCGAAGCTTCGAAGCACGTCGCGGCTGTGGGCGCCCGCTCTCTCCGGAAGTTGCATCGAGGCCAGCACCGCCTCGATCACGCGCGGTCCGCCGGGATGGATCGCCCATCCACCGACCTCGCTGGCGCGCAGGTCGTGGCGCGCAAGCATGGATCCGACCCACGGTCCCACGCGTGCCTGAAGAATCTCGGGCACACGCGCACCCAGCGTCATCTCGAAGCCATGGTTGCCGATGGTCCACGCCATCTCGTCGCGCGTGTCCGGCATGATCGCGCTGTCGAATGCCTCCAACACGGGCGCGCCCACCTGCATGCCCACGACAGCCGCCGCGGCGCCATCCGAGAAGAGCGTGTTCGCGATCAAGCGGTCCAGACGATCGCCGTAGTGCAGGTGCACCGAGCAGATCTCCACGCAGCAGACGAGCACACGGGCCTGTGGATCCGCGCACGCGAGTGCCGCCGCCACCGCCAGCGCGTTCACCGCGGCATGGCAGCCCATGAAGCCCACGTTCACGCGACGCGCGTTCGCGGGCAACGTCAGATCCTCGATCAGCCATTGATCGGGCCCGGGTGCCTGAAATCCCGTGCAACTCGCGGTGACCACGTGCGTGATCTGTGCAGGGCTGGTTCCAGATCGCTCGAGTGCCATCGCCGCCGCCCGCGCCGCCAGCGGCCGCGCCGCGCGCGCGAATCGCTCCATCCGATCCAAGGTCGTCGGCCCGCGGCCTGCGGGGTCGCTTGGATAGAAGGTGGGTGCATCGGAGTGATCGGCCGTGTCGCAGTGACGTGACTCGATGCCACTTCGACGGGCCAGTCGTTCCGTGATGGCGCGATCAACGCCGGATGGCGCGATGCGATCCGCGATCGGAATCCAGTCCGTCTGAAGCATGACCCGATCCGGCACGGCGGTGCCAAGGCCCAGCAGAGACGCGCGCGTCAGGCTTGACATGCGTTCATCTCCGTGGCGCGCGTGCCGCCGAACTTCGCGGCCAGGGCGGCAGCCAGATTCGGCCAGCGTTCCGCAAGATGCAACGCCGCGTGAACCAGTGGCGGGCTGCGCAGCGCCCGGGCGGTCCAGCCGCAGCGTGTGCGGGCCTGACCGACGAGTTCCTGCACGCGCGCACGCCACGCATGCGGCGACGCATCGCCACGCAAGACCGCCGCGGCGTGTTCGCCCGCCGCGAGCCCCGTCGCCAGCGCCCAGCCCATGCCTTCGCCGGTGAATGGCTCCACGTATCCGCCCGCATCGCCCGCGACCAGGATGTCGGCGGTCTGCAACGTGCGTCGATTTCGCCACAGATGCGGCGTGCCATGCCAGTCGGCGGATTCGATGGCGGACACGTCGCGCACCATCGTGCCAAGCATGCTTCGCAGGAGCGGAGCGGGGCCGCCCTGTTCCCGAATCGACTCGGGGCGGACCGCCGCGGCGACATCCACCTGTCCATTGGGCAGGCGAACCAATCCAACGTAGCCGCGTCCGTTCACATGCATGCGGATCTCGCCGTCCGCCACGTCCAGCGCGTGCGCAGGCACGATGGCGCCCACGCCCATGCGGCTCGCGCGTCGCACCCGCCAGGCGAATCGTGCGTCCTCGGCAAGCGCGCCGCCGCGCAGTCCATCGGCGACCACGCGGATGCGGGCGTGGATCATGCGCTCGCCGCCCGGGCCTCGGATCGTCGCGTGGCCGTCATCCTGCACCGTCCCCACGAACGGCCATGCAAGTCGTGCGCCGGCCCGTGCCGCCAGGTGAAGCAGGCCGGCATCCAGCGTGGAGCGCGAGAGGACCAACGTTCCTTCGCGTCGCACATGGACCGAACTTGATCCGATCGAAAGGCGCACGCCGCGGACTTCGACCGAGCCCTGAAGCACCTCGGCCGCGCCCGCCCGATGTAGCACCTGCTGACCGAATGGTGCCAGACAGCATCCGCACACCTTTTCCCGGGGATGGGCGACTCGGTCCACCAGCAAGGTGTCCAATCCTGCTCGGGCCGAGGCGAGCGCCGCCATCGCGCCCGCGGGGCCGCCTCCGACCACCAGCACATCGACCTGACTCGGTAACGAGCGCGCGTTCGAGATGGCAGAAAGGGGCGTCATCCCGAAGCGCTCCCCGGGCGACTCCACCACAAGCGCCAACGAACGGCGTCCATCAGCTCGACCGAAGCCGCAGGCATCTCGGCGCGCGCCGCCATCGCGCGAATCTCGGCGGGGTCATGCGCGGCGCGCACGCTCGCCATCGCGTCGTGATGCACGACCGGACTTCGCGTCACCAACCTGGAACCAAGCCACGCCAGCGCGAGCGCGCGCCGCGTGCGGCGAAGATCGGTCACGCCCACCGCAAGCCGCGCCGCGCCACGCATGGCATGAAGGACCTTCACCACGTCCTCCGGGTCCAGATGATGCAGGAACAGGCTGTTGATCACCACATCGGCCTGTGGAAGCGGTTCCCGAAGCGCGTCGATCACCGCGCCGTCGCAGCGCATGCCGGCGGCGCGCGATCTGGCGATCGACTGGTCAAGCGCCTGCCGGCTTCGATCGCTCAGGATCCAGTGCAGCGTGAGACCCGCACGCCGCGCGAGCGCATCGAGGCGCCGAGGCAGATCTCCGCCGCCGCTGGCGACATCCAGCACCTGCAGGGGCCTGTCCACACGCGCGGCAAGTTCGCAAAGCGGGTGCCAGACCAGTCGATGCGCGCGGGAGATCGCGTTCAGTCGCGCCAGTCCCGCGAGCGCGTGGGCGTGGACATCCTCCGAGATCGCAGGATTGTCCATCCACTCGGCGACCCTGTGGCGCGCCAGCGTCACGGCATCCGACTCCCGAACTTCACAGGCACGCGCATGGCGCTCAGGCGCCCCGATCGCGGTAGCTCGGCGGGGCACCCCAGCGCATCTTCTCGACGAGCGTGTCCCAGTAGCTCCGGTCGGGATTGCCGATGAAGCGCGCGTCGGTGTGATGACGGCCCACCAGCACGCGGTCGCCCTTGCCGATCGGCACGATCGCCTGACCGTCGAGCACCAGCGAGGTGCCCTCGTTCGCGCGCACCGCCTCGATCAGGATCTCCACGTGGCTCGGCGCCACGATCGGGCGGAAGGCCAGACTGTGCGCGCAGTTCGGCGTCACGATGATCGCCTCGACGTCAGGCTGCACGATCGGTCCGCCCGCGCTCACGTTGTAGGCGGTGCTGCCGATCGGCGTGGCCACGATCACGCCGTCGCCGACCAGATCGGGGCCCGGCCGACCGCCCAGCGTCAGCTTCAGCTCGATCATGCGGAAGGGGGCGCCCGCGGTGATCGCCGCCTCGTTGATCGCGAGCCCTTCGTGCACCAGATCGCCGCGCGCGTTGCGCACGATCGCGTCGATCGCCATGCGCGCACGCACCACCGGGTCGTGCCCGAAGATCATCTCCGCGTGCGTGTGCAGTCCCTCCAGATCGAACTCGGCCAGGAAGCCGAGCCGTCCGAAGTTCACGCCGACCAGCGGCACGCCCCGGTCGATCAGCCGTCGGCACTGCGCGATCAGCGTGCCATCGCCGCCCAGCACGACCACGCGATCGAACACGGTGCGCGTCGGAATCGGCTTCTGGTCCGCGTCGAGTTCCTCCACGATGCGACCGTGCATGCCCACGATGCGGCGCACCTCGTCGAGCGCCTCCGGCACGCCCTTTCGGCTTCGATCCGCCACCAGAAGCACGTCGGTCATGCCACGAGACCCTTCGTGAGCTGCAGGAACGCCGTCTCCAGATCCACGGCCGCCTGATGCAGGCCCGTGATGCGGAACCCGGCGCCGATCAGTCGATTCGGAAGGTCGCTCACCGGCACGCCAGCGGCCGGATCCAGCGTCACGTCGAGTCGCCTGGATCCCTCGGCGCTGGTCAGCGCCACCTTCGCGACACCGGGCACCTTGCGCAGCAGTTCGGCCGCCTGCTCGTGGCGATCTTCCAGCGTGATCCGCACCAGCGTGCCGCGGTGCGCCCGCGCCATCGCGTCGGCCATGCGACCGGCGTACACCAGCTTGCCCTGCTCGATGATGCCCACGCTCGTGCACAGTTCGGCGAGCTCCGGCAGGATGTGGCTCGAGATCAGGATGGTCTTCCCCATCCGACGCAGCTCCTTCAGCAGTTCGCGCATCTCGATGCGCGCGCGCGGATCCAGCCCCGAGTTGGGCTCGTCCATCAGCAGCACCTTCGGGTCGTGCAGCAGCACGCGTGCCACGCTCAGGCGCTGCTGCATGCCGCGGCTCAGGCCGTTCACCTCGGCGAAGCGCTTGTGCGCGAGGTCGGTGAGTTCCAGCACCTCGCCCACCACCTTGTCGCGCGCCTTGCCGTGCAGGCCGAAGCAGGCGGCGAAGAATTCCAGATACTCCTGCACCACCATGTCCTCGTAGGCGCCCATGAAGTCGGGCACATAGCCGATCACGGGCCGGATCAGGTGGTTCTGGTAGCCGACCGTCTTGCCGTCCACGCGCGCCTCGCCCCAGGTGGGCTTCAGCAGCGTGGCGAGGATCTTGATGGTGGTGGTCTTGCCGGCGCCGTTGGGGCCGATGAAGCCGAAGCACTCGCCCGCCTCGATCGAGAGATTGAGGTTGTCCAGCGCCGTCAGGTCGCCGTACTTCTTCGTCAGGTTGACCGTCTCGATCATCGACATGGCGAGGCTGAAGGGTACGCCATTCAGGGCGATGGCCGCACGAAGCCCAGTTCCTCGCAGGGCAGGGGGAGGATGAACCGCACCATGACCGCGCCGTCGCTGGTCGGCTCGCGCCCATCCACGCGCAGCGGAGCGGGCAGGGCGGTGCCCTCGAGGAATCCCGTCACCACGACGCAGGGTCGGGTGAACCACGACGAGAGGTCAAGCTCGCGCCCCAGCAGTCGGCGCACGCGCACCACGCCCTGTGAGAGCGCGGCCTGGTTCCTGCGGTACGCGGGCGGCTCCAGCATGTCGTACAGGCTCAGCATCTCCAGGCGCCGCATCCACGCGTCGGATCCGAAGGCGCCCGTCACGTTTCCGCCGAGCGTCCCGCCCACATCCGACTCCAGCGGATCCTGATAGGTGCGCTTGACCTCCACGATCATCGATCCTTCGCCCTTGCCGCTCACGGGCAGCGGACCTTTCGGGTAGAGCGCCTTGCCCAGGTCCAACGCCTCGCCGCCCCACGCGCTCAGGGTCACCATGCGTGCGGGCCGCGGCGGAAGTCCCGAGGGATCGATCAGCGGACTGGAACCGGTGGTCCACGATCGCGGCGGGTAGAGCCACGGGGTCACATGCACGATCTGCACGTTTCGAAGCGGTCCGGGCAGCCCGTGTCGGATCGCCCCACGCAGACCGACCTTCGGATTGGTCCCTGTCTGCACGATCGTCTCCACGGGATTCCCCTCGTCGACCCACGCGACGCGGCCCCACGCATCAGGTGCAGGCGCCAGCGACCACGCCTGCATCTCGGTGGCGGTGGCGCGCGAGGGAGCCAGCACCTCGCCCGGTCGATCCACGTCACGCGAGGCCTGTGCCGTGTCGGGGAATCGACTCGTGTTGCCATCGGGCGGAGGACTCCAGTCCAGCAGCAGGCTGTCACGCTGCGCGATCTCGCCCAAGGTCACGGGCGTGGTCCCGAATCCCCCCAACGCCACGCTCAGCCACGCGTTCACGCGCAGTCGCCGGACCTTCGCCCCCTCGCCGTCATCCGCCGTCGGAAGGATGAAGTCCGCCACCGACAGATGACGCACCTGGATCGTCGAGCCGCCGAACGCCAGCCCAAGCGCCCACGCGACGGGCGCCGCAAGCAGCGCGATCACGGCGAAGACCGGCCATGCCTTCGCCAGACGGTGTCGTCGCTTCAGGAACAGCCAACTCCCCGGCACGGCCAGCACCCAATACGCCACGAAGAACGCGAGCACCGACAGCACCCCGCCCGTGGCCTGTCCGGTCTGGCCGATCTGCTCGAGCACCAGATCACCATCGCCCGCCACGAACGTGCGCGTCCCGGTGCGCCCCAGCAGTTGCGGTGGCTGGGCGGCCTGCCATGTGTTGTAGTTGCCCAATGTCGGGCTGTCGGCGCGCCGGCCCAGGATTCGATTCCAGAACACGTCCGCTTGCGGCAGACCATCGGCCGCGAGCGCGCGCGCGTGAAGCGCGGCCAGGTCGAGCCCGACAAGCGTGATGCGGCCATGCCCCCAGACCCGCTGCGCCACGAGCGCCCGGCCGCGCATCTCGTTCGATGCGGCGTCCGGCAGCAACATCAGCGGCTTCCATCCACGATCGAGCGCCTTCGCGTCGAACACCGTGAGCGTCGTGGTCACGTCCGCCTTGCGAAGTTCGCGATCCTTCGAGAGCACAGGAAGCAGCGCCTCGATTTCCACGCCCTCCGCCCGCGCCGTGCCTCGCGTTGGAAGCGCTTCGGACAGGGCGTGGCTGCCACCGCCACGAAGCGACCATGGGTCGCCCGCCTCGGGGATCACGATCACGAGATGGCCGCCGCGATCCACCCACTCCAGGATCGCGCGCGCACGCTCCGGATCCAGCGTGCCGGGGCTTGGGCCTGCCCAGACCAGCGTGCCGGCGGTGGCGAGGCCCTCCCAGCGATCAGGCAAATCCGACACGCGGGTGCCCGGCATCACGCGCGTCGCTTCCTGCATCGAGGGCACGTCGGGGCCGTCGAACTGCGCGTCCAGCGTCTCCAGACCCATGCGGCCGTCGCCGACGATCGCGATCAGTCCTTGCACCATCGACAGAGGCTCCGAGGGGCGTGCGGCGTCGCCGGGCTTGAAGCGCGTCTGGATCAACTCGCGCACCCGAGCACCGTTGCGTGCCTCGAACACTCGGACAGTGAAGGTGTCGGTGGCCAGGCTTTGCGGAGTCGCGGAAGGCGGCAGCCGCGCGTAGAGCCATCGCCGCGTCGTCTGGCCGGGTGTCAGCGTGACCGTTCGCGCGTGCGAAACCAGGTCGCCGTCGGCGTTCGGCAGATCCCACTGCACCACGCACTCGATCGGTTCCGTCAGGTTCGAGCGCAGGTTCACGCACATGCCGGTGACGTCGCCGGGACGGAACGCGCGCAACGCGCCGAACTGCTCCAGCGTCACCACCACCTCGTCCGATGCGCGGGCGGGCCGCGCCATCATGGCGCTCAGCAGGAGCGCCACCAGCACCCCGACGAGGCGATGAACCGAGATGGACGCCCTCGCGCTCACGGTCGCAGGTCGGCGATCGCCTTCAGGATCGCGGCATGGCTTCGCGTGCCACGGTGCAGGCATGTCAGTTCGAACTTCTCGTTCGGGCTGTGCACGCGGTCATCGTCCAGGCCGAAGCCGACCAGCAGGCTCTCGAGTCCGAGGATCCTCTGGATCGAGCCCACGGCCGGAATGCTGCCGCCTGAGCCGATGCGCACGGGCCCCCGGCCGTACACCTTCTCGAGCGCGCGTTCCGCCGCCGAGAGGTAGGGGCTTTCGTCCGCCACGCGGATCGGCGGGTTGCGGCCGAAGGACTCGATCTTCAGGTGGAAGCCCGCGGGCACGCGCGCGTGCAGGTGCGCGCAGAGCCGCTCGTAGGTCCGTTCGGGATCCATGTCCGCCACGAGCCTGCAGGAGATCTTCACGCTGGCCTGACTCGCGATCACCGTCTTCGCGCCGGCGCCGATGTAGCCGCCCTTGATGCCGTTGCAATCGCAGGTGGGGCGGCACCAGGTCCGCTCCATCGCGCCGAAGCCCGGCTCGCCGAATCCGCTCTTCAGGCCTGCGGCGCCGAGGAATTCCGCCTCGTCAAAGCCCAGCCCCGCCCACTGCGCCTTCGTGCGCTCGGGCAGCGGTCGCACCTCGTCGTAGAAGCCGTCGATCGCCACGCGGCCATCGGCGTGATGCAGGCTCGCCACCATGCGCGCCAGCGCGTTGATCGGGTTCACGATCGCGCCGCCGTACAGCCCCGAGTGCAGATCATGCGAGGGCCCGCTCAGCGTCGCTTCGATGTACACCAGTCCGCGCAGCATGGTCGTGATCGCCGGCGTGTTCACGTCCCACATGCCCGTGTCGCTCACGATCGCCACGTCCGCGTCAAGTTCCTTGCGGTGCGATTCCATGAACGGCTCCAGACTTGGACTGCCGCTCTCTTCCTCGCCCTCCAGCATGACCGTGACGGGGCAGGGGGGCGAGCCCGCGCAGGCATGCCACGCGCGGAGCGCATCGATGAACGTCATCACCTGTCCCTTGTCGTCCACCGCGCCGCGGGCCACGATGCGCTTGCCGCGTGGGCCGTCGACCACGACGGGCTCGAACGGCGGGCTTTCCCACAGTTCCAGCGGATCGGCGGGCTGCACGTCGTAGTGGCCGTAGAACAGCACGCGCGGGGCCGTCACGCCCTTCGGCCCCGGGTGCTTGGCAAGCACCATCGGGTGACCCGGCGTGTCCACCACGCGCGCATCGAAGCCAAGCGCCCGCAGCTGTTCCGCCGACCATGCCGCGCCGCGCCGGACCTCGGGCGCGTACTTCGGATCGGTCGAGATGGTTGGAATGCGAAGGAATTCCTTCAGACGCTCGATCGCACCGGGATGGTCTGCATCGGCACGTGCGAGCACGCTTTCGAGGTCGGCTGCCATGGAGCCGACAGGCTATCGCGGGCTTGGCACAGGCTCAGGGCAGCAGCGAAGCGCCCGCGTGCACCAGAAACGCGGCCACAAGCACGGCGGTGAAGGCGGTCAGGAGCCAGCGTTCGAAGGCCAGCGTGCGGTACCACGCCCCGAAGGCCTCGGCACCCGGAGCCTCGGTGAAGTCCACGAGTCCTTCCATCTCCGCGTAACTGCGGGGCGGGCGCTCCTGAAAGTCGCATCCGCATGTCGCGCAGGCCGAAGGGGCGCGTGACTCCATCTGCGCCTGACCGCACTGCATGCAGCGTCGGCAGAGATGCCGTCGTTCAATGGTGCTGGTGCGGAGACGCATGCACGACTACCGTAGCACCGGACTGCGGCGATTCCAGCGCAGTCGCGAAGAATGCCGCACGAACCCGCAAACATCCTTGCGCCGTGGAGCGCGCACCTGGCCAAGGCCTCCGGTCTTCCCGTGGTTTTCGGGTCCTCGCCTCCACCCGAGGCGCTGCGCAGCGCCCGCGCGCAGCGCGACAGCGTGGATCTGCGTCTCTGGCTCGAGGCCTGCCGAGCCGCGCCCTCCCCGGATGCGATGCCCGCTGGCGATGGTCCCCTTGTCGTCTGGGACCAGAGCGTGGCGATCGAGGTCTGGACCGAGGAGGAACTCTCCGGCATGCATGCGTTGGCGCGGTTGGCTCGGCGCATGGACTCCGCGCAGGCCCGGGCACGGCTTCGCGCGGCGGTGCGCTGGCACATCGAGCACACCCAGCCCGACAACGGCACGAATCGACCATGGGCGGTGCACGCGTTCCTGATCGAGGGTTCGCCCGAGGCGCACGCCTACGCGGGCACGCTGCTCCACAACGCGCTGGCCCTCACGGGTCAGCCGACACCGCTCTCCGCATGGATCCTGATGGATGCGGCGGCGGAGCTCGCATGGGCCGCTGGTCAGGCGCGCGCGAGTTAGGATGCGACCCCTGACCCAGGAGGCTCCGCTGATGGCAGATCGCGTGGTGGTGGATCGAATCGATTTCCGTGAGACGCTCGTGTTTCCGCGCGTCATCGCCTCCGCCGTCTCGGCGCTGCAGTTTCCGCGCCTCCTCCTCGCCGCCTTCAGTCTGCTCTGTCTGGTGGTGCTTGGGCGCGGCTACGACGCGGTGCGCGGCCCCTCCATCCAGCCCGCGGGCCTGCTGGCGCCGGCGCGCACGGCGCTCGACTCGGGCATGGGAAGCGAAGTGGCGCGTCGGATCGCGCGCGAGACGTTGCCCGCCGAGTTGCGTCCCCAAGGCGTCGATGGACTCGGTGGTCGCGTCGACATCGAGGAAGTCCGCGTGGTGCTGCTGGATCGCCGTGGCGAGGTCGAAGGCACGGAACTGGAGCTGATCCGACGCGGTCTCGACCGACTCGAGCCCTATCGCGGCAAGGGCGCTTTCGACGCTCTCTCCACGGCGGTCGGTCTTCGCTTCGACGCGCTCGTGGCGGCCACGCTCACGCTGGACTTCCGAGGCGCCGCGGGCTGCCTGGGCGATCTCTTCATCGACATCCCGACCGCGCTCTGGCGCGAGGACCGCGTCTTCACGATCTTCTACGCGATCGCCGGGGGCATGGTGTTCGGCTTCCTCGGAGCCGCGATCTGCCGCATGGCCGCCGTGCACTTGGCGCGGCGCGGCGAGCTCGCGCCGGTCGACGCCATCGACTTCGTGCGCGCGCGGTCGCTGAATCATGCGCTCGTGCCGCTCTGGCCCGGGATTTCGCTGGTCGTGCTGCTGCCCGTCGCCTTGGTGATCGGCCTCATGGGACGCGTGCCCGGTCTCGACGTGATCGCAGGCGCGGCCTACGGCCTCGTGCTGTTCTTCGCCACCATCGCCGCGATCGTGCTGCTGCCGTGGCTTGTCGCCATGCCGCTGGCGGTGGCCGCGGCCGCGTGCGAAGGTTGCGATGGCCTCGAGGCGGCGCAGCGTTGCGGCGCGCTGGTGTTCCGTCGGCCCATGCACACGCTGCTCTACGCCACCTGCGCGCTTCTTGGCACGTGTCTGCTCGCGTTCACCGTGGATCTCGTCAGCACCGCCGCCATCTCGATCGCGTCGGGCGTCACGGGTCTTTCGGCCGGCGAGGGTGCGATGTCCGCCACGGGTGGCGCACGCCTCCTTGCGCCTGACGCCAACGCGCCCGCGGTGTTCGTCGGCGGATCGTTCACGGCGTCCATGCAGGCGGTGTCGATCGGCCTTGCGCGGCTGTGGCAGGGCATCCTGCAGACGCTTGCGGCCGGTGCGGTCTTCTCGGCGATCTGCACCACGGCCACGGCGGCGTACCTGGCGCTTCGACGCACCTGCGACGATCAGCCCTTCGAGGATCTGTGGGATCCGGGCGCTCCGGCTGGCGTCCGAAACGACTGAATCAGCCCAGGCCGCCCTTGAGGGGGCGGTTCGACGCGAACTTCGCGCGCAGACGGGCCATCGCGGCGTCGTCCTCGCGCTGCGGCTTGGCGGCCGCGGCTTCCTTCGCACTCATCGGCCTGTCCGAAAGCGCCTTGATCGACAGGCTCAGGCGACGACGCGCGGGATCCACGCTCAGCACCTTCGCCGTCACGATCTGGTCGACCTTCAGCGCACGATCCACGCTTGGGATCCGGTCATGGCTGACCTCGCTGATGTGCACCAGGCCCTCGACGCCCGGCGCGACCTCCACGAAGGCTCCGAACTCCGCCAGCTTCGTCACGCGTCCCGACACGGTCTCGCCCGCGGCGATCGCCTCGAGCTTCCCCGCCATCGGATCCTGCATCACTTCCTTGCGGCTCAGCGAGATCTTCGGCGGCTTCTGCGCAAGATCCACGCGCAGCACCTTCACCTTCACCACGTCGCCCACCTTCACCACCTCGGAGGGGTCCTTGATGCGCTCGTGCGCGAGGTCGCTCACGTGGATCAGGCCGTCCACGCCACCCAGGTCGGCGAAGGCACCGAAGCTCTGCACGCTGGAGATCGTCGCGTCGCGGATCTGCCCGGGGCTGAGCTCCGCCAGCGTCTTGTCCCGCATTTTCCCGCGTTCCTGGCCCAGTGCCGCCTTGCGGCTCAGCACCATCCGGCCCTTCTCCTTGCGGAGCTCGATGATCATGCACGGGAACTTCTCGCCCAGGAAGACGCTGATGTCCTCCACGTGGCGAAGGTCCACCTGTCCGGCGGGCATGAAGGCACGGTGATGCGCGACCTCCATGTCGAGTCCGCCCTTGTTCATGCCGACGCAGCGCGCCTCCACGATCTGTCCGACCTGCAGGTGCTCCCACGGCGCCTTGGTGCTCGCGCCGGGAAGGGCCAGGATGAGCAGGCCCTCGAACGCGTCCAGTCGCTCGATCACGAACTCGACCTGCGCGCCCGGCTCGGGCGGGGTCTCGAACTGCCGCAGCGGACAGACGCCCTGACTCTTCGGACCGAACTCCACCATCACGTCCTCGCCCTGCAAGCGCACCACCGTGCCCACGCGGGTCGAGGCCCGATCGGCCTTCAGCCGCGACGCCGGAACCTTCGACGTGGGAAGGTTCAGCAGTTCGCCCTCGCTCAAGCCGCCAAGCGCCGCCTGCAATTCGCCCTCCAGCGCTGCGTCGAAACCTCCAACCGAGGAGGGCGGGGGGGTCGGGCGTTCCGGCGCCGGATTCGTCTGGGAGGGGTCGGACATGACGGGAGGGGAGGCTAACCGTTTCATGGCGGCTTGTGGGTGAATGCCGCAACCCGAACCCGGGGGAGCCCCGAATGCTCCGACGGACTTTCCCCGTCCATGGGTATATTCCCCGACCCCGGGACTCGACCCCGTCCGCACCCTCCACGACGCCGAGCGTCCAGACCCACACCGCATGCCGAAAAGCCAATCCGCCTGGGGCATCGAGATCGGTGCCTTCGCCATCAAGGCCATCCGTCTCGAGCGCGACGGCGACGAGGTGCTCGTCCGGGACTTCGCGTTCATTCCGCACGCCAAGCCGCTCACGTCGCCGGAGTCCGATCCCACCGAGATCACCCGACTCACGCTGCAGCAGTTCATCGCGTCGAAGAATCTCGAGGACCATCCGACGGTCATCTCGGTGCCCGGGCATGTCGGCCTTGCGCGCTTCGCCAAGTTGCCGCCGGTGGAGCCCAAGAAGATCCCAGACATCGTGAAGTTCGAGGCTGCGCAGCAGATCCCTTTTCCGATGGAGGAGGTGGAGTGGGACTACCAGACCTTCTCCAGCGACGACAATCCGGAAGTCGAGGTCGGCATCTTCGCGATCACCAAGGACAAGATCGCGGAACGACTCGGCCTGTACGCGGAATTCGGCATTCGCCCTGAAATCGTGACGCTTGGACCGCTGGCGGCCTTCAACGCCCTGTCCTTCGACCTGGCGCTCAACGAGCAGTCCAAGCCCGTCGTGGCGCTGGACATCGGCACGCAGTCCAGTGACGTCGTGATCGCCTACGGCGGCCGATGCTGGGTCCGCACCTTCCCGTTGGGTGGCACGCACTTCACCGACGCGTTGGCCGAGTCCTTCAGCATCAAGTACGGCAAGGCCGACAAGCTGAAGGCCGAGAGCGCCAGCAGCAAGTACGCGCGCCAGATGATGCAGGCGATGAAGCCGGTGTTCAACGATCTGGTGACCGACGTGCAGCGCTCGATCGGCCACTTCCAGATGTCGCACCCCGAGAGCCCGATCCAGCAGGTGCTTGGCCTTGGAAGCACGTTCCGCATTCCCGGTCTGCGCAAGTTCCTCAGCCAGCAGCTCAACATCGAGGTGCAGCGCCTTGACGAGTTCAAGCGCATCCGCGTGGAAGGTCGTGAGGCGGCGGATTTCGCGGCCAACAGCGTGAATTTCGTCACCGCCTATGGACTGGCACTGCAGGGCATCGGACTCGCGCGCATCAGCGTGAATCTGGCGCCGCTTCGCGGCATTCGTGAGAAGGTGTGGGCCGCCAAGAACAAGTGGTTCATCGCGGCGGCGTGCGTCTCGGTGGCGGCCTCGGCCGGCCTCTTCCTCCGTCCCGCGCTGGACTCGCAGGCCCTGAAGGCGGGCGAGGACGCGGTTCGCAAGGCGGAACGCGTGGTGCAGCAGGGCAAGGGCCTCAAGAGCCAGTTGGACCAGGCCAATGGCATGGGGCAGACCGGCGCGACCGTCACGAACACCATGCGTCTTGCCGGTCAGCGCGATGTCTGGCCGCAGATCGTGCGCGACGCCTTTGCCATGAGCCTCAGCGCCAAGCCGGGCGCCGAGCTTTCGGCCGAAAGCCCCGTGGCCATCGCGGCGATCGAGCCCTCCAAGATCCGCCTGATCGCCATCGAGGATCTTTCGGGCGCCTACCTCTTCGGCGAGGAGGACAAGAGCCGCTCGATCGACGTGACCGTGAAGGTGGCCTTCGCGAACATGGACCGTACGGCCGCGACCTTCCTCAATGAAACCGCGGGCAAGTGGCTGCGCGAAAATCTCGATCGTCCGGGCGTGCCCTACACGATCGACGTGAACACCATCAAGCTGAAGACCGACGAGAACCCGATCTCGACCGGCACGGCCACGGCGACGGAGCCGGACGCGAGTGCCGCGGCGTCCTCGGATTCCACTGGTGCGTCGACCCCTCCGCCCACGCAGACCGCGGCGTCGGGCGGGGCTCCGGCCGGCGATTCGCAGGGCTCACGATCGCGTCGGCGCCGTCAGGGGGAGGGGTTCGGATCCGAGTCCGGTTCCGGTCTCTCCAAGGGCATGGGCTCGTCGGGCTCCGACCCGCTTCCGACCGAAGTCGAAGAGAGCACCGCCACCACCACCAAGCCTGCCGCGCAGAGCCGCGAGGACGAGAAGCAGTCCACCGACCTGGAGCAGGTCGCGCCACTCGACATGCAGGGCTCGGTGTTTGGTCCCAAGGCCACGGTCTACCGCGGCGAGATCACGTTCCGCGTGCGTCTGCGCGACGGCGCGGCCAAGCCCGCCGAAGGAGCCTCCAACCCATGAGCGCCAAACTGGATCTTGCCGCCCTGAAGAACATCGACTTCAGCAAGGTCGCTGCGGTGCTGAAGCGCCGCGGGATCATGATGGTCTGTGGTCTGGTGGTGGTGGCTGCGCCCGTCGCGGCGTTCTTCGTGCAGCAGTCGCAGGACGAGGAGAACGCCAAGATCGTGAAGACGCGCGTCGGTCTCTACGACTCGGTGGGGGGTCTTCGGAAGGGCTCGGTGACGATTCGGATGCCCGACGGAACCTCGAAGGAGGAATCGACGGCCCTGAACGACGCGGTGATCAAGAAGATCCGCGAGCACAACGAGGAGCTTGGCAAGCGCTCCGAAGAGGTCTACGCGGCCGCCGTGAAGCGCAACCAGTCGGCGCACGCCATGATTCCCGGGCTGGACGCGTACCTTCCGGCGCCGCAGCGCGCGGACGAGGCAACGCGAGACATCCTGCTGCAGAAGTGGGAGCAGCTCGTGGAGCCTGCGCGCGCGAAGTTGCTCGACGATCCATCGCTGCAGGGCCCCGTGCCCTCGTCGGAGGCGTTGGAGCGCGTGCGCGGCGCCGAGGTCCAGTTCTGTTCGGCCAATCGTGTGGCCTCTCGCGCCGAACTGCCTCCCGGCGAGATGCCCAAGCTGCTGGATGCGCTGCGCGAGGCCCGCGTGGGCGCAGCCGTGGATCACGCGGGACGCCTGGATTTCTACATGGATCCCGGCGCGATCCGCTGGCTTCCGCGTCCGTCCGGCGGCAAGGCCGACGCACCCGCCGCCGTCGACGAGATGCTCGTGAGCATGTATCGCGCGCAGTGGGACCTCTGGCTGATGTCCGACCTGCTGAAGGCGTTCCGCGGCGTCAACGCCAAGCAGCCCGGGGGACCGATGAAGTCCCCGCTCAAGCGTGTCGTGGCGGTCGAATTCGACTCGCTCGGACTTCCGAAGCCGACCACGGGCGGCGCCGCGGATGGCACCGAAGCGGCCAGCGGCGGTGAGGGCGAGGCGATCGATCCGAAGAAGGAGGCCGCCCCGGATTACAAGGCGGGGGGTCTCACGGGCCTGGTCTCCAACCACCTGTTCGACGTGCGAACCACCGTGGTCGACGTGGTGATCGAGACGGCCGCGATTCCGGCGCTCGTGAACGAGCTGGCGCGCTGCAACTTCATCACCGTGGCCGATGTCCGGCTCAAGCCGGCGGACTCGTTCGAAGCGCTTCGGCGCGGCTACGCCTACGGAGGCCAGCCGTGCAGTGACCTGCGCCTCACGCTGCAGTCCGTCTGGCTGCGCGACTGGACCACCGAGCGCATGCCGGTGGCCCTTCTCAAGACCATCAAGTCGGCCGGCAAGCCGAAGCCGGAGGCGCCCGCCGACGGGGCCCCCGCGGCGCCGGCGGGTGCGTGAAAGCAGGAATCTCCCCATGAAGGGCATCAGCATCATCGAGCGTCACTTCGAGAAGGCCGTCCTGGCGCTGATCGCGCTGGGCATCGGTGGGTACGCGCTGGTCGACGTGTCCGGCCTCCTGCAGTCCAAGCCGAAGATGGGAGGCCGCGAGGTCGAACTCAGCGAGATGGCCAAGCAGCTCGTGCAGGTGAGCGACGAGGTCGGAGGTCTTCAGGGCGGCACCGAGGTCGCGATCGAGATCCCATCCGGAGTCTCGACCGAGAGCGCCGCTGCGGGGTTCGACAAGCCCGCGGTCTCAGGCGATCCGATCGCTCGCACCACGCCGCCTCTGGCGACCGCGCTCTTTGCCAAGGCGAACCGCCCGATTCCGATGTACTTCGAACCGTCGTTGGGACCGGTGAAGATGGCGATTCCCGTGCTGCAGCGCGACAACGCGGTGCAGCTTGCCGAGGATGACACCGGCAAGGCGATCGCGGCGTTCCTTGATCAGCGCCCGGAGGGCTGGCAGAAGGGCGATCGCAACGTGATCTGGACCACCCCAACGGCCGAGATCGACCTGGCTGCGATCCGAGCCGAGTTCGAGCGATCCGGTTCGCAGGGCGGCTCGCCGCGTGAGCGCCTGCCGGTGCATTGGTGGCAGCAGCGCAACCGCGAAATCATCGTGCTCGATGTGCGCTTCGAGCGCCAGGAGCGCAAGGAAGACGGCAGCTGGAGCGAGGCCACGCTCGTGCAGGGCCTCCCCGGAATGGCCAGCTTGCGGGGCCAGAAGTTCACCAGCGTTGGCGCGGTGGTCGATGCGCTCAAGAAGGCTCCCGACGCCCGCGAACAGATTCTGCGTCCCGCCCTTCCACCCATGGCTGCGGGTGGCGCCGCGGCGCCCGCCGCAGCGGGTGCGGCTCCGACGGCACCGGCCAACCGCAAGTTGGCCGATGCGCGAAAGAGTCTTGAGGATGCGAAGAAGTCATTGGAACAGAAGGAAACTGACCTTCAGAAGGCCGGCGGTCCCTACGACGGAGCGCCCAAGGGCGGCCGGGGCGGCGGTTCATCGGGCTCGTCCGGAGGCGGTGGCAAGGGTGGCGCGGGTGGCGGCGCGGGACGCCCCACCGACGATGGAGACCCGGCCACGCTTCGCAAGCGCCGCATGCTCACGCTCGAGGTCGAGAAGCTGAAGACTGAAGTCGCCGATCTCACCAAGAAGGTCGACGAGCTCGTGAATGCGGATGCCGCGGCGGCAAAGGGTGCCGAGGCCAGCGCCTCGTCGGATCGAGTGATGGTCTGGGCGAATGACTTCCAGGTGCGACCGGGCGCGGAGTATCGGTACCGCTGTCAGGTCGAGTTCGTGAACCCGTTCCTTGGCCGCCGCAATGAACTGCAGCCGTCACAGCAGAAGCTCGATGCCGCAAGCGGCATCTGCACGGCTCCCAGCGAGTGGGTTTCGGTGCGCGTTCGAAGTCCACGCGAGTTCTTCGCGCTCGAGGCGATGGCGGGGGAGGGGGCGTCCGGGCTCGGGATGGGGCGCTTCGAGCTGTTCAAGTTGGACGGTGGTTCGTGGCGGATCGCGCGTGACATGATCGAGTTCGGTGATCGCGTTGGCGGTCCAACCGAAGCGGGCGAGAAGGGCACCGCCAAGGTGGACTTCACGACCGATTGGTTTGTCGTCGGCGTCTACCGCGACCTCGCAACCGAAGCGAGTTCCGCTCGCGCCGGCGATCGTCCGATGCTTGTCGTGCTCGCAAGCGCGCGAGATCCGAACCGGATCATCGTGCGTCGGCCCGCCACGGACGCCGCCAGCCCCTCCAGGAGCTATCTGGGCGATCAGGCCGGGGACACCCCCGCGAGCCCACAGGCCTCCGCAAGTGGCGCTGGCAAGGGCGGTTGAGTTCCAGCGCGGCCACGGGTTGGAAAACCCGTAAATCGGGCCAAATTCGGGCTTCCCAACCCCTTGACAGCCTCTTGGGCTTCGTTAAACTGCTCGGCCCGGCGCAGCGCCCATTGGGCATTTCGTCAGGGGCGGAGAAATCCGCGGTTCTGTGACAAGTGCATGAGACTCGATGGTTGATAGGTCGCGCAGACGCGCGGGCTGGGCCCGCATCACGTTTGCGCGATTCGATGGCAAGCACCGATCGAGAATTTGCTTGAGATGCTGCCTGCAGCACACGTCGCCTAGGCGCGTGCGGCAGGTCGCTGGTCCAAATGAGCAAGAGGGGCCAGCGTGGGCGTCGATCAGAGATCGCCGGTCAGACGTATGTCTGTCCGACGGCATCCGGTCGACGTGGCCAAGCGTGAAAGGGCACACGGTGGATGTCTTGGCGTCAAGAGGCGATGAAGGACGTAGGAACCTGCGAAAAGCCCAGGGGAGCTGGTAACCGAGCTTCGATCCTGGGATCTCCGAATGGGGCAACCCGACCGCAAGGTCATTCAGGTCTGAATGCATAGGGCCTGTAAAGCGAACGCAGCGAACTGAAACATCTCAGTAGCTGCAGGAAAGGAAAGCAACCGCGACTCCGTAAGTAGCGCCGAGCGAAAGCGGATTTACCAGAGGAACGACGAGCGACTTGGAAAAGTCGGCCACAGAGGGTGACAGCCCCGTAGGCGCGAATCTGGGAATGGCTTCAAGTAGAGTCAGGCTCGAGAAACCTGGCTTGAACATGGGGGGACCACCCTCCAAGCCTGAGTACTCCTTGACGACCGATAGTGAACCAGTAAGGCGACTGAACGATGAAAAGCACCCCGACAAGGGGAGTTAAAAGCACCTGAAACCGTGTGCTTACACAGCGGTCACGGGCCTACGGGCTTGTGGCGTGCCTTTTGCATAATGAGCTGGCGAGTTATTCTTTA
>Ga0169931_10003625_pt1 | contig 24400 bp, 19 predicted proteins | sample Kivu_15m_20L_FD_129675 | JGI IMG/M metagenome (GOLD analysis project Ga0169931, IMG submission 129675) | Freshwater microbial communities from Lake Kivu, Western Province, Rwanda to study Microbial Dark Matter (Phase II) - Kivu_15m_20L... | ecosystem: Environmental > Aquatic > Freshwater > Lake...
TTCTCAGAGTACTTTAGGATTGGATAAAAATTTTTGCAGCGTTGCTAATCCTAAGGAGGTAGTAAGTAAATTTAAAACCATCCAAGATACAAAAATAGAAAAACATGTTTTAATGCATTCACAAAATATGAATGTAAATGGACATGTGTTTGGTGGATATATAATGAGGCAGGCCCTTGAATTAGGGTATGTATGTGTTTACATGCATTCTAATAATGAAAGCCCTTGTGTTATTTCGGTAGACTCTGTAACCTTTCATAAGCCAGTGATTATTGGATCTGTTGCACAATTTAATGCATATGTATGTTTAGTCCATGAAGAATTGGCTCATGTTTGTGTGGAAGTGATTAACCATGTTACAAATATGCCCCCGGTTCTGACTACTACAATTAACATCACCTATAAAACTCCAAAAAAGAGCCCAAGAGTATTTCCTACTACCTATGAATGTGGGGTAAAGTATCTTGAAGCCCAAAGGATAATCGAGAAATTGTTTAATATTGTTTAAAATAAATTCGATTAAATACGCTAGCTAATTTTTCAAATTAACAAAGTTTTATATATTAGATTGTTTAATTAACTTTAAGACATTCATATAAATTATAAACCTCATAATTTTGATAAGTACATCTTATTCCCTATAATTGATTTTTTAAAGTAATTGCATGCATTTGGATTTGGATAATCGGGGATCAAAGTATCAAACAATGCTACAGGTTGTACTGCTATGATTTCGTGGATGTTTTTATTTAATGGAGTAAGAATGTTCATTTCTCCAGATTTTAAAATCTTGTTTTCAATCAATTGTACTTCAAATTTGCTGATTGATAAATTTATTAAATTACTTTTCTTCTAAATCTTTATGTGATATTTTATCGTAAGAATTTATCTGTGCCTCTCCTTGGATTATCTTTGAAAATACAAGCATATTCCTGTGATCGTGTAATTGCATTACTTGATTTTTAGGAATAAAAAATACTCCGACAGAAAATGATGGATTATCTTCAATCAAATCTAAATATTCGATATCATTTATATTGTTCATAAAATCAGATAGTTTTTTGTCATTTTCTAATCCTATAATATTTAATAAAGAAAAAAATTCATAATTGATTGTTTGTACCTATCATTTTGCAATCGACAACATCTCTTACAATATTATGAATTTTGTTTAAATGGATGTTATTTTTATAATTTTCTAAATAATCTACAAGACATGATTCGTTTGTAATTTTTTTAATGTTTTCTTTAACATTTTTTAAAAGAAATTTTAATTCGCTGATAATCATTTTAGATAATTGAAAATTAAAAAATATTCTAAATAATACAAACAAATTTGAAATCAAGTAAACAGATATAATATAAAATTAAAATAATATAATAAACGAAATATGAGTAATCCTTTTAACTAAAAAATGTTAATTTTTAATTGAATTTTATAATTTTCAAATTATTTCATCAAAGCTTCTATCTAAATTAAATTATCCCAAGCGTTAGTCAATCTAAAGTATTCTTCAACCTGTCTCGGAATTTCTTGCAAAACTTCTTCAGCCAATTTAGTCATGTCATTTTCATATTTATTGAATTCAACAAATTGAACCAAATCTCTTTTGGTTTTAATTCCATTACTATTTGTTAGAGGTTGTTCATCACCATCTTTATAAAAAATTTAAAATTAAGAAACTTACCTAGAACCTTCATATTAGTAAAATCAGCTCCGCCAATCCCAATAATTATAACAGATAAAGGTAAAACATCACAAGATACCAAAACATTGCATGTTTCATCCATATCATTTATCAATCCATCAGTTAAAATCATTAAAATGTAATAAGTTTTGAGTGTGTTTTTCATTTCCTGAATAATTCCATTCTTTACCTGATGGATCAAGGGACTAAAAAGAGTTGGACCGTGCTGTTTAACTAGAGGAACTGCATTTCTGTAACAATTAATAACTCCTTCAATGGTCTCAACATATGGATCTTGATAAAAATTTAGATTGAAGCAATGACTCACAAAATTACTTTGAGGCGGGTACCCACCAAATCCATAAACCGGAAATTTTTGATCATAATCGTAGAAAGCAACTACTTTACCACAGGAAGATATTGCTCTTTCGTAAGGGCTTCCTTGAGAATTTCCCATATAATGTAAAGATTTTGGATCAGATGGATTTCCATTAGAACAAGTGAAATCTACTCCTACTATGAAATTGATCTGCATTCCTTTGTTTAAATAATCCAAAAATTTAAATACACTCTGCTCTTGGTAATTTATCGTAATTTCTCCGATGGGACCCTTAGAAGATACTATTTCATCTATATTTGCATCTGGAGGATACACCATCACTCTAGGATTTATACTTAATTCATTAAGAGTAAATTTACACCAAGCTAATTTTTCAAAGCTGTCATATAATTCAAATAATATAGGATTATCATTACTATCTCCGCATACTTCATCTTTCATCAATCTCACATCAGGTAAATTTATTATTTGACCTATCGATCCAGAAACTTCTTTGCTTTTATAAACTCTTCTCCAATTTTTTTTATCATTGAAGTTATGAATTAAATAAAAAAGATCGAATTTGTTATTTCTCTGTTCAAGGACTTTTAAGAGACAAGAAATTCTGAAATATAATTGAGTCATGTGAGTCGACGAACTTTTTAAATCAGCACTGAAATCACCGATACGATTGCCTCTATCATCAGAGAGTGGAATAGAAAAGCTCTTTTTTCTTGATCCCATAATTTTACCTACTACTTCTGTGATTGTAGTAAGTTTTTTTCTTTCATTTGAGAAAATCTCAAATTTTAAGATTTGTTCTTTTTCGAAAAAGTAATCAAATATGATAGAGATGTTAAAAACAATATTATTTCCTATTTCGCTATCGGTTTCTCCTAAGGTAATAAATTGTCGAATATCTTTGTTATTGCATATTGAAGTAACGATTTTGTATGTAGAATTGGAATCCTCTACATTTGAAAGAGCTAAAAATATCTCTATTTTTTCAGAACCTCCTGCATTATTTTCTGGCCCCATTAATTTTCTATAACATAAATTATAAGGAATCATTTACTCTGATTGATCTCCTCTCTTTCCATAATATTTTTCTCCTTTATTCAAAGTAGTAACTTTACGTAATGCTTTATTGTGTCCACCAGAAGGTTTGTGACCAGTAGAATTACATATCCCCATTTATTAATTTAAGAAATATCAAAATAAAGTTAAAAAATTATTAGTATAAAGGATGTTATATAGATTCATAAATACCGAACATTTTTACTGGTGGTAAATTTTTATATTTGGATTATAAACTTTTTTTTCTCAGATCAAGTGTAAAGGATCATTGAAAAGAAAATTGGAATTCTTAGTTCCTAATTTAATTTTCTCTTATTTTAACTTTTCATCATTCAAGCATTAATTTTATGATTAATTAAAAATATAAAATAAAATTCATGATTTGTTGGAATATAAAATTAATTAACAATTTTACAAACATATATTAATCTTAATTAATAAATAATCAACTTTTTAATATATAACATCTACTTTAACCTGTTCATTTCCAATAACAAAATATACAGGCATCAAAATTACAAATATCGCAATACCAAGATCTTCTCATGTAATAATCTTTTCCACAAAGATTGCATTCCCATTCTAAATTCCTTATCTCCAAATTTAACTCGTGATTATGGCAACTTGTATTAGGTACTCTTGATGCAATATATATGTAGCATTTTTCACATATATCGTAAACACATGGCTCACAATGGTATGATGGTGTCAATGGATTTCTTATATTGTCATTACAAAGTTCACACACCCATCCGTGTTCATAGCCCGGGTTCAACCTGTCACTTGTAAAAATTAATTTATGGTTGTGTAATCTATTGTTAAAATAAATTTTTTACTTTCGCAGAAGAATTGTTCCTCTAGGTAGAATTTCCAAATCATTCGTACTACTAGCAGAGGTAGTGATATTTTTATCGCTTCCATTTTTCGATCCTTCACCAAATTTCTGTAAATTTTCTTCATGGTTATTATAAAGCGAATCCAATTTTTTTTCCAATAATGAAAGATTTCTGTCTTTTTCATCAAGACTTTTATCGTAACATGTATGACAACAATTTCTTGCATAAACTTCCATACATATTTTACAAAAATTATAATCACTGTTCTTATTGTATTCACAAGAATTGTAAATATGAGACAAGTAAAAATGATATTTTATTTGTTCTTTACATCCTAGGTTTTTGTAAGGGCAATTAAACGATAAACTCTCAAACATTCTGTTAAGTATTTTTGAGGGCCTTACGAAATCGATATTTAAATTATTGCAGTGAGGACATTTAATAGTTGGTGAAAGTTTTAGCATCGTTTTTATGCAATTTAAGCACATCAATCTTTCGCAACATGTTATTAATACAGGTTTAAAACATATGTTCATACAAATCATACAAACCAAATCTTCGACATTTGTTTGAATAGCTAAATCATTTGCTTGAATACTAATGTTATAATCCATTTCTTTAAAATAAAATTTAAATTAATTAATTTTAAAAACATCAAATATAATTGATGAAATTATAGCTGTATTTAAACTTCAGATTCTTAAAGACAATTTTTATACGAATATAAAGATCAATCAGCGAAAATTAATAAGTTTTAGTTTTTCTATTTTGTTTTCAAATTTAACTAAATTTCGGTTTTAATTTTTGATCCTTTAGTACAGTTAGTTATTCTCTTTATTAATGTTTTCTAATTCGTCATTTTTTTTAAATTCATCAACTGAGTGAGAAGGTGATCTTATCAAGTGTTCATTGTCAGCAAAATTAATTTTAATATCTCCTTGCAAGTTAATGTCTTTAGGAGAGCTTAAGTTAGAATTTATCAATCTTAAAGGATGTTGGAAAGATGGTTGTCCAGTTGATGCCAACATCGATAAATATTCAACATCACTAGTTGTATCAATAGTTCTAGTCCCTTTTGAAGCAATATAATCTACTGGGATAAGCACTGGTTGATTATTGATCATCCCGGATGTAAAGTTAGTGAATCCAGAGAATGCACTATGAATGGCGTTTTGGGCTAGTTTTCTAAAGAAAATATAAATTATATTAATACGTGCAGTAGTTAGCATCAAAGCTGTTAGCAGGGCAAGTTCTAATTATATAGGTAGGGTCTATATATTTTAAATTGATTTCAACTCCTTTTAATTCTGAGTATTTTTTAATTTCGTCCCTAAGAAGAGTTCCTATATCTGGAAGAATTGGATTTCCAGACTTGTCTTTTTTACCTGTGTCTGAAATTTGCAGATCTAAAACTCCTGATGCAGCACCTTCTGCCACTACAATAACACAATGTCTCTTAAGCTCGAGTCTCTTTATAATAAATTGTAGTAATCCATATTCTCCATAAAGTTCAAAGGGAGATTCTGGAATCAAACAAATATTAGCATCTCTAGAAGCTAAGGATGATTGTAAAGCAATAAATCCGCAACTTCTTCCAAACAGTTTTACTAATCCAATCCCATTAGGCGAACAGTTGGCTTCTACATCTGCAGCTCTAATAGCTTGAACAGCCATTTCAATAGAACTTTCAAATCCGAAAGATCTATCAATTAAAGGGATATCATTATCAATCGTTTTTGGGATACCTGCGAGAATAACACTCTGATTTCTTTTTTTTAAGACCTCAGAAAGAGCCATGATTCCTCTATGAGTACCATCGCCTCCAATACAGAACATCATGTTGATTCCTTTATTTTTTAAACTGTCAGCAATTTTTTCCCCATCAAATCCTCCTCTGGATGTACCTAATATTGTTCCTCCTAAGGTATGGATAGATTTTACAACTTCCGGAGTTAGTTCAAGCCAACATTTTTCATTGTAAATTCCACCATATCCCCATTTTATACCATAGATTGTTCTGACACCGTAATTATACCAAAGAGACATAACTAGTTCTCTAATAACAACGTTAAGTCCCGGACATAATCCACCACAGGTGACGATTATTACTTTTACTGATATAGGGTCAATCGCAATGTGTGCTCTAGGACCAGCTTTATGAAATCCAATTTTATCTTGAGTATAGAAAAATGAATTTGGCTTAATTAATGCGTCGTCTCCCAAGAATCCTCCATGTGTAACACTTCTCCATCCAGGGTCGCCGTAACAAGGATTAATCATATTTGAATGAATTGTAGCATTTTCTAGAATGTTTTCAACTCTGACTATTTTATCGTCTTTTTGCGAGTTTATTAATTCTCTAACTACGACACTATTTGAATTATTTTTAAATTTTCTATTTACTTCTCAAAAGACATCAGCTCTGATTTTCTTCTGTAAGAATGATGATGGATAATTTCGTTTGTATCAATTTTGTTTAGGTCTGGTATCATATTTTTAATTATAAAGAAAAATATTTTCTATATATATGGAAATATATTATATAATTATGCTTTTATGAATTGATTGTAAACTTAATAATTTGATTATTTCTTCTTTAAAGTTTTAAATAACTTTGATATTTTTAAATATTTTAACTTGTGCTATATGCTTGATTAATTTTAGAAAAACACTTTAAAATTACGAAATAAATTAGGAAAAAAGTCGAATATTCAATATAATTATTGACAATATTAGTTATCTTTGATAAAAAAAGGAGGTTATTGTTTTCTTTTTACAAAAAATGTCGATTCATCAATCTCTCTTTGTTAAGTAAATTACATAATAATATAAATAGCCAATATAGGCTATCCTTAATAAACTCATATATATCAAAAAAATACCAAAGTAGTATTCGTAATTATCATAAGAGTCAAGCAAGCTTAATAAGTAATCCTTCATGAAAATTAATCCAACTGCAAAATCCATAAAAGATAAAACTAAAATTGTCAAAATATTTCGACCGAGAGATTTCAATTGTTTAGATAAAGTTAAATGGTCGAATTCGAAGTTAAGCTCTTCGTCATTCATTATAGTGTAAAAAACACTATATGAGATGTAGAATGAATAAATTACAATTATAATTGAGAAGAAACTAAACCCCATGAAGAAAACCATTTGAAACAGGTTAAAGTAAATCAGAAAATAGACAAACAATTTTAAATTATTCATTTTCACACTAAATTTTGAATTCTTGTCGCTTGTTTTTTCTATTATTCCTCCATTAAAATTATAGTCATAATTAATCATTTTGTGTTTTAAAATAAATTAATAATTTAAATTTATTCACGTAAATAGGTATGATCTTAAACAAACTTAATCACCATTAACTTTACCCTAATTATAAAAGAAAATTATTTGATGAAATATTAAATTATATATCAAAAAAATTTCTTTGATAGTAAACCAATAGAAAATTTTTAATTTTTCGGAATTATCTAATTATTACTAAAATTAAGCTGATCCTTGTTCTAATTTGGCTGCTTCTCTTCTTTTCTTGTTTTCTTCGTTTTCTTGATACAATTGGTTGAACTTGTCGGATTTCTTGAGTCTAATTACAACTCTGGTTCTTCTTTGGTCATTCACCACATTTGTTTCTGTTCTGAGATCAACATAAGTCACATAGTTAAGTCTGACTAATGCTTCGCAGGATTTGGCAGCAATTTCTGCTGAGTTTGTTCCTGCTACAACATCAATGACGTCGTCTTTGAGTAAGAATTCTTTTGCTAAGTACATGATTCTCTTTGTAGACTCGCCAGTTCTTACTCTCAATTCTTTTAAATCCTGTGACATTTTAGTATTGAAATAATTTAGATATAGAGAATTTATTTAAATTAATAAATTTAAAATTTAATTTAAAGTTATTAAATTGTTTATCAAATGTGTTTGATTAATTCAACTAATAAAGATAATTATAAGGACAAAAATAAAATATATTGGAAAAACTAGTAAAATTTATAAAATATTTATGTAATTGGTGGAAATATATTTTATATTTGCTTATAAAGAAAGCTGCATAAATTTTAAATGTCTGTTTACTGAATAAAGCTATTTAAGAGAAAAAAATTGTTTTATTATATATCAATTCTTCATATTCAGCCTTAATTCATTTCAGAGTTAAATTTTTTTCTTCATTTCTGATAGAAATTATCTTCATTACTAAAATTATAAATTAAAATAATCTTGCGTTATAAATCCGAATAAATTGATTTTTAAAGTATACCTTCTTAGTTTATTTAAATTATTGTTAATCATTATATATCCTGTTTTCATAGCTTACCTATACATCTATATAGTTATATTTACAATTAAATTTTATTAAATAATTTGAAATGAAATTAAAATTATTACACCAAATAAAATGGAGATTATAAGCGAAAATACTCCTCAGGAAGAATACGATATTGTAATAATCGGTGGAGGTCCAGCGACACTCGCATTCTTTACATATATTATACAGAGTCATCTTTTAAGTCAATTTATGCAGTTAGAAATTTTGATAATAGAGCGGGACTATAGCTTCGGTTCTGGTAAATTAGGTAAATACGGAATATTCTCAAACACCCCGGCCTATGACTTTTTTAATATTCTCTATCCTAAAAAGGAGGAGAAGAATTCCTTATTTCAAAATATTTCAGAAATTTATAAAAACAAAATTTTAGAAAAATTGAACAATGTCAACGTAACAAAGTGTATAAAAAAGTATGATTATTCTAAAGTTCCTTTACCTTTAGTTGGTCACTTTTTTGAATGTGTGGGAAATACAATTTTATCTTACATAGACGAAAAATATAAAAAGAAAATTTTTGCCTACAATACAGAGGTAACTGAAATAGAGATTCTGAACAAACCAAGAACAATAAACGAGATCACAAAGCAACACAACTACCGAATAACTACTTTGAGAAAAGATGTTATTAAAAATATAAAATCCAAAGTGATCATCTTGTCAAACGGTAATAAAATAAGAATAGGGAAAAAGCTTTTAGAAAAATATAAGGCAATTAATACAGAAAATGTTTATCACTCTGATTATTTTCTGCAAGAAGAAGGATACAAAAAAATAATGGAAATACTAAAACTTAGAGAAGAGAATAAAATTTGTATTCTTGGAGGCAGCCATTCTGCATTTTCTTCAGCTTGGCTTCTTCTTAATAAACCAGCAGACTATAAACTCAGCATGAAAAATCAATTTACACCTAAATTAGACAAAGACTGTAAATCCTGTGAAAACAATGGTGATTCAAAATGTGGATGTTACGGTGTAGTCAAAGAAAAAAATTGGGAGCCTATCCCTAGGGGTGAAAAATTTCCTAATTTTGAAATAAAAATTCTTTACAGAGATCACAATAAAACTATTTTGTATTACAATTCTGAAAAAGTTGATTTGTTGGGACAAGAAAAATATGTGAAAATGATACAATGTGCTGACTTTTCAGAACAGAAAAAACATTTGGAAAATGCAGATTTAATTATATGCGCATTTGGTTATAAATCACAACCTATTACATTTTATGAAAAAACTGCATCAGGATTAAGGAAAAATATTAAATTCTCATTCGACATTAAAAATAAGGAATTTCAAATTGACAATCATCTACATTTAATGGATACTAATAAAAATTCGTTTCACTCTATCTTCGGTCTCGGGCATGGGTATACGACACTACCTCGTATTAATTTTAAGGGGAATAATAACGTTAATAATAACCATGTCAGATATTCTTTTTATTACTTTCATAGCTATATTTCAAAAAAATTATACTCAGAAATTTATGAACTGTTTTCAAGCAAAATGATTAGATATAAAATAATTAAAATAGAAGAAATCGTGAATTATAAGACTGTAAAACTTTCAACTTTAAATAACAAGGTGATTGAAACTTTACAAAATTCTCATGATAAAAAGAGTTGTCTAGTTCCATTAAATCGGAATCTAAGTAAGGAAATTTTATCAAATAACCCAATTGTGACTTCTAACTCTGAAAATAAATTAATTCTTCCTGATATTAATAAGCATCATACAAACAGATTCAAGAGTACAAATATCACTAAAAGAGCCAAAACAATCGAACCGAAACTGAATAATATTAATCATCATGGTGAAAATAAATTAATTACAGAGGTAAATAAGGTCGATAATAATGAAAAATATGATCAGAATAAAATTAAAAATGTCAAAGTTGTAAGTGTAAATTTTAATAAATCAAAATCCAAATCAAAACCTCCTAAAACTATAAAGATCAAGAAACCTAAATTGAAAAAACTTAATAAAAAATCAATGAAAATTAAAAAATTAGTTATCATAGATTTATGGAAATACAGCTTCATGCATAATAAACTTCCGATTTTCTTCCAAAAAGATACTAGAAATATTTATACTTACGATTTCGAAATGGAAAAATGGAATTTAAGAGAAAATTTTTCCTCTGACATGATCCCAATTTTTCCATCAAATTACAGGATAGCCGAGATTACCGATATGTCTTTTTTAATAACAGGCGGAGAAATAGAAAATCAAACCACCAACCAATGTTTTGTCTACAAACATCTAACATCAAACTTCACAAAGATATCTAATATGAACCATCCACGTAAAAATCATTCAATTATTTTTTCGGATGATATTTGCTTTGTTTTTGGAGGAAAAGATAATGACAACAATTTAATTGCTAACTGTGAAAAATATGAAGTGAAGAGCGATAAATGGATCTTAATTAATTCCTTGATATTTCCTAGGGCCAATAGTACTGCCTTACTCAAAGATAAAAATAAAATATATATATTCGGGGGGTTAAGAGAAGAAGAGAATTCTTCTCAATTTAATAAAATCGAAAGTTACACTATTTCTGAGGATAAATTTGAAATCATAAGCATAAATATTTCATTTCCTATTTCTTCCTCATTTGTGTCCTTTATTGATGAAGGAAAAGTTTTAATTGCAGGGGGTAATTTAGATAATAAAATATTATCTGAAAGCCATTTAGTAAATCTGGTAGATGGGAAAGTTTCAGAAATAGAATTTTCAATTGACGGATGGGCCGAAAATTTTCCTGTTTATTTTATTTCTAATAATCTACATTTTTTTTATTTTAATAATGACACTCGAGATTTTCCACTATGTAAAAAGTATTTATTTGATTTAAATGTAAAAAATTAAATTTTGAATTTTATACTTAATATAAATTTACATAAATTGTTAACTCAATACATATTATTCTATAAAATATCAATGCTACATTCACTTTAATAAATAAATTTATTAAATTAAAAATTTATTAATTCTATCATTTTCAAAATTTAAATAAATACTCCTGCCTGCGAATATCTTCGAATTATATCTCCTCTATAGATTTATTCAACATATATGCATTTAATTCCTTAAAAACGCTGAAGAATTTTTCTCGCATAATCATAAGAGATTTGATAAACATCTCCTGTCTTTCATTTTCATCATAGCTGTCAGATTTAGTATCAGATATAATTTTAACTCCAATACAGGGAACGTTGAAATAAGCAGCAGCCCTTGAAACAGAACACAATTCCATTTCTACAACATGAATTTCTTTACTAAATGCACAATGATCGTGAACGATGAATGAACTGTCGGTTCCAACTCTGCATGAAAAATAATTCAACTCCTTTACCATATTCTCGCAGTTATGAACAGGATAATGACCTTCACATGTTTTTTCATACTCCTTTATGATCATCACTCTACTATGATAGATTGATTTCTCCCTAGCAATAGCAACATCTCCCAGGTTTAAATCTCTTCCATTCAAATCATTATTGAAGTTTGTATATCCAGCGTATCCCATGCTAATAACTACATCAGGTTTGTAATGCTGGATGCCTAAGTATGTTAGTAGGAAGGCTATTTCTGTTCCAAACAAAGAAGTATTATGAAGAGGGTCTTTCTTAGGCCTGATTATGTATATAACACCCTTATCTTCTTCGCTGCCTGTGTTTACTTCTAAGTAGTGTACATCAAGCAAATTTCTATGCAATTCCGAAAAATCTTCGTCTTTCTTAAATTTTTCCATTTCTAAAATTGCATTTGATTCTTCTTCCATTACGATAACAAAGAGAATTTTTTTAATCTTTGTGATTCTCCCACCTTCAAATGACTTATTCATATTCTTTGTGTCCATACTATGCTTGTTAGCAAATAATAATTAAAAACATAATTTAATTTTATATTCATTTATTTAATAAATTAATCATTCTATATTCAATATAAATTATTTGAAAAATTAGTTAGTACCGGTATTAAATATATAATATTCCCGTATTAAAATTTATATAATTATTTACATACTAACAAACTTTTTAACATGTCTACCTACCAACACAACAAACACTTTTACTCCAATTACTACAACGAAACCATCCCTAAAATCGAACATATCGACAAAATAGAGGAGGTTCTGATGATCTCAGACCAGAATGAGATGGATAATATCATCTTTAAAAATATTCTTACAATAATAAAGATAATGAAGTGCATTTACAAGCGCCTCTGCGATAATTACTTTCTAACCAAAGAAGAAATTGACCTTTTATTATACACTTTGAAGTTTGTAGACACTATGAATTTATTTATGAACAAGCAATCGATTGAACAAATTTCGGGCCTGATTTACGAAATAAACGAGATTATCTTTTCTATTCACAATTTCGAGGATAAAGATATGATATTGAAGAAGATAAGATATACCGAGATGACTATAATTTACTTCAAGAAAAAATATTTCAAAACTTTGTTTTTCGGTGATGGAAAAATCCTAGGAAGCGAAATTGAAAAATGTTTAGAACTTGTCACAATTAATGGAACATTCGATCAAAAGACCTTTAAACAAATGCAAAACATTTTTTATGTTGTTCAAGGCAAAATCGAAGAAAAGTATAGGTACGAGATTCAAACTAAGATGAATGATTTGAAGGCACTTAGTCTTAAACACAAGAGCGAAAAGTTTTCTATTAATGACGATTACAAAGATTACGTAAATTCGAAAAATTTTTCAAATGATGATTACTATGAAAATTTCAACGAAAATAATTTGAATAACATAATGAGCAGTCAGAGTCTTGTTAATACTGGATCTAACTCAAATACGAATGTGATTAGTAACAATACTTATTCCTACTACGGTAACAACAAGGGTTACGATAATAGCAATTTTTATAATAATAATTATGAGAATTTTTATTACAACGGGAAGAAATCGAATGTTGGAAATATCAAACCAGGAAATTTCAAAAACAAGTATTATGGTAACCAGAATGTCAACAAAGCCAACACCTATCTTGTTGAACTACCTGAAAACGATGTTAATAAGGTACATTCATCTAATACTGTTGCGATGGAACACCCTAACAATGAAGCAACTAACGAGATAAAGTCAAATAGTGAAAAGCAAAGCAAAGAAGTAGAGGTTAATATTAGTGCTAGTGCTGCTGCCAATTACATTTACGCTAATAATAATCAACATTTAATTCCCGAAGAAAAAGCAAATACAATAAATGATTCCCATACTAACATTAGCAATATTGCTAAAGAACCTACTACAGAAAATTATCAAGCTGAAAGTACTCCTACTAAATACGAAGTTCATAATCGAAGCAATTCATATGGAAATCGAAAGATCCAAAATTATTATAACGATAATTTCTTCAAAAATTACGTTTATTATTATGAAAAACCTGTTAGTGGAGTTAGTAATAAGAAAGAAAGCTATATAAGTAATAATACAACTAATCCTAATTTGAATTCATCTTCACTAGATGTTATCCCAATAACAAATAATTCTAACACATCAACAACACAAAATGTAAATAGTAATGTACAGACAGAAAGTCCAGCCGCAACAAATTCAAATGCAAATTCTTATAACAACCACAATCCAGTGTCTAATGTACAGACAAATAATACAAATTTCACAAATACGGCTACCCCTGTTAAATCGAATAACGCCGATAAACAGAATAAAAACAAATATAAACGCAACAAAAATACGACATTTGAGCAGGTGATTTACTCAGATAACAATAACTATACAAACTCACACAAGTCGAGCATTGCTAGTGCATCTAATAGTTCAGTTACAAAAAAAGCGGAAGCCCTTAATGAAGACATAGCAACAACCGTAGAAATCCCTCAGACTCAAAAAATACGAGAAGTAGAAATTGAAGAGAAAACTGCGGAAGTAGTCGAGCCTATGCCCCAATCTGATGCGTCTTACACTCAGTCACAATCATCCCCCATTCAAGTCGAAATTACCAGCATACAATCATCAAATCCAAATTTTAACAAGAAAGTTTATAACAACAACTACAACTATAAGAACAGCAACTATAAAAATTACAACATGGCCTACTCAAACTCAAATAATTACAACTACATGAATTACAACTATAACAATAGCACTCACTATTCCAAGAACAATTACTACAATAATTCCAATATAAATGCTGCGTCATATGATTATAACTACAGTAACTACACAGGATCAAACAAGACCTACAAAAACGAAGTAGAAAGTACCTACAACAATCCTAACAGTAATAGTAACTATAAAATTAATACTAGTGGAAATAAGGAAGGGAATAGCAACATCAGCAGCTTCAATAGTCACATGCAAAATTACAACTACAACTACAGTAATTCAGCCAATTATAAGAAAAATAGCCTTAATAATAATACTAATGCACAACATTACAACTACTACCAGAATAATTTTAAAAATGCCAGAGTCAAAACAAATCCTTACCCAAGCAAATACAAAAGCAATTATGATTACAACAAGAAATATGACAATAATAGTCAATATGTAGGAATTGACTCTACAAAGCAAGAAACTTCGGAATCAGCTGAAAGGAAAGAGAGTGTATCCAACGAAGAGCAGAATTATAGAAATGAGATGAAATTAAATAACGATTCAAGAGAAAGAGCCGAGTTAATTCAGAATGAAGTTCTAAGGCAAACTGATAATGAAGATCCAAATGAGAAAGAAAGAACCTTAGAAGAGAACATTAAAAAAGAACAAGAGCAAATTCCTGAAGATAAACTTGATGAACAACCTTGTTATAATGAAAACTGTAATAGTCACCTACAAGCACCTGAAATAAAAGATGAGAAAGCAACTGTTTCTAATGAAATAAAGACAAAGAATAATATTGAAATCAAAATGCCAGAAACTACTAATCAAGAAATCGCTCATTCTCAGTTCAATAGTCTTCTTTTTTCCTCGGGCGATAATCGACAAAAGATGGATCTTACTTCCCAAGATAACCCAAATTCTCACAAAAATAAAAAAGAATTTGTCGATGTCGATGTCGAAAAAATGTTTGCATCAGATAATCCAAGGAACATCGACTCTGATGCCTACAATGACGATAATTATCATCAATATGAAGAAGAGGAGTTAGGATCAGTAGAAGAAGAATTTGAAGAAAATGATGATGAAATGGATGAAGAAGAAGATGAAGAGATTCAGAACATAATCGATAATGAAATCGAACAATTAAATGCTAGAGATGCTGAAAATGAATTGTTGAACGAAGAAGATGACGGAGACTCAGATAGCAATGACAATGAAATTATTGAAGCAGAGTATGATAAATTTATGATAGAGAGTAAGATGGCTATACCTAATAATATCAATTACAAGATGAATATCAATAATGACTATACAAGCGAAACCAAAAATAATAAAATCATATTCGAAGATGATGAAATCCCATCCTCCTCAGACAACCTAAAAAAAGAAAATGCAAATGAAGCCAGAAATGAAGAAGTTCCTCTTAGAAAATCTTCTGAAAATTTAAAAAATGAGAAGGATTCAGAGCAAATTAGGAGAGTTTCTGAAAATGTTAATACAGATAATACTAATATAATGCAGTCTCAGTCAGAAGAGAAAAATTTGAAGGAAACCACAAAAAACTTTATGGACAGCTTGAAGAATATTGATCCAAAGTTATTGATGGAGATCAAAAACAAAATAAACGAAAATAATAAAGAAAGAGAAAATGACAAACCCCAAGTAAATGTTATAAACCAAAATCAATTTGCTATGCAACCAAGCATATTTCAAAATCCAACAGCTCCAAATTACAACCCAACACATATAAATCCTCTAAACCTTGAAGCATCTTCTCAACAGCAAGCAAACCAGAACCAATTAAGCTACGAAGACTATATAAAGCAACAGCAAATGACATTCGCGGGATTAAATAACAAAGTTCATCCTCAAAATTTCATATTTACGAATTACTCACACTTCTTTTATAGAGGGCGAGATTCGAATATCCATAGAGAATATTTTGCCTTAAAATGTTTAGAACAAGAAAACAGTTCTCTAATTTCCAACAATTTAGAAGCTTTCGAGAAAAAAATTTTGGTTCCTATTTATCAAAGAATAAACTTCAACGTTAACAAGAAAAAAGGCATATATCTCTACACTTTTACGAAATATAAGAAATTGATTTACAGAGTCTTATCAAAAGAGAAGATCTTGAAGAAAGTAAAACCATACGGCAGCTATATGAACAATTTCTTAATTGATAGTGGAGATATCGACATATGTATAGTTCCTAAATGTAGCATATTAGAATTTTCAAATTCTCTCGAAAAGATCAAGGAAGAAATCACAACTAACAATTTCGGTGAGCATAAATTAACCCATCACAACAGCAGATACATGCTGTTAAAGATTGTAGATCATCAGACTAAATTCGTTATTGATATAACCGTGCACAATATGCTACCAATTCTTAACACAAATTTGATAAGGCTTTATTCCCTCTATGATCAAAGGTTTCATATACTCGGTCTATACATCAAGCACTGGTCCAAGATGAATAAAATACACGGGGCTGCAGATAATTACCTCTCTAGTTATGCCATGCTACTTATGTTGATTTATTTCTTGCAGAATGTAGTCGATCCTAAAGTGCTCCCAAACCTTCAAAACGTCGAAAAGAAGGAAAGCATTTACGAATACAATCAAAACGGAGAGATGATAAAGACAAACATTTACTATGAGGAAGATGTACAGAAAATCAAAAACTATTTGAGCACTTCGAACAGTGGCAGAGAAAACAAAGAGAGCGCTACTCAGCTTCTTTTGAAATTCTTTGAGTATTATTCATATTACTTCGATTATTATGAACAGAAAATAGCTATTCATAAATCTCCCAATGAACTTGTAAAGAAGACCCATGACAACATAGCTTACTCTATAGAAGATCCTTTTGATCCTTATCACAACCCTGGAAAATCTATGCTGATCAACTCGAATCAATTTTATAAGTTTATTACTGCAATGAAGAAAGAAATTAATTTCATAATGAACGGGGAATATATTAAGCGACTTGAAAAGATGAACACGTGCAGCAGTTAATCTAATAATTACCCTGATTTGAAAAGTTGAATATTTCTTAAATGATATGATTTATATTAAAAACGTTAAAAACTAAATGTATATAATCAGCTCACTTATTCTTTCATCCTTCCTTATGAACTGTAGTGAATATAATTTTAAAAATGAAGGGAAAAATCTGATGAATTTTTCACATTTCGTTAAACTTATCATAAATTAATTTATTATTTAATTCATTCATAAAATAAATGAGAATTCTTTTAATCACAAACGCTGAAACTAAAAACCACACTGATCAAAATGAGAGAGTTAGTGAAGTAGATCCTGACATCACAGAAATGGGGATAATTGAGTCTGCAAAAGTTGGGAAATTTCTTAAAGAAAATGGATTCACTGTCAACAAATGTAACATAGATAAAATTATTTAATCTCATTAAGTTTTTATAAGTCCTATGAAGGGCTCTCTTTTAACTGGATTGAATGTTTCTAAAAATTTCAATGAAGAAGTTCCGGTTGAGTTGATGATTGATTTACACGAATTTATAGGGATTAATAAAGATATAAACGAAACAAATTTCAAGGGGTTAAACAAACTTCAAGTTTTAGAAAATTTTCCTAATCTCGAAATTAACGAAGATCTAAATGATGGATGGTTGAAAGAGGATACGCAAGAAACAGAAACAAAATTTTTCGAGAGGGTAAAGAAAGTTATCGTAAGATTTAAAGAAATGGCCGTGAAAAGCGATGATGAATACACAGTCTGCATAATTACGCATTCTCTTTTCTTGAATTGCTTTTTTTCAATTTTAACAAACACAGAAATTCTTATGAACAGTAAGTAAATAAAAGAAATAAATAAAATTATTTAGATCTTAATTTTGGATTTGCTAATTTGAGTCTTTCCTCTTTAACATTTTCAAAGAAAAAGGAAGTCAAGATAGATTTCTTGAATTTATTGACGAAAGGTTTGAGCCAAGATTAATAGTAGATTTGCTATTAATTCCTTAAGGAAATTCATGTCGTTTATATTTATTATTATCATTCTAATTATTTAAAAGAATTATACAATCTTATCATATCCTCTCCTATCTTTACTTATTACATTTTATTTCACTTTGATTTAAATTTACAAATTACAAATATTCTTATTTAAATTTGAACTAAATTATTAAATATTAAATTTAACATGGATGAATTCAGCAAATTGATGGCGAACAGTTTAAGCAACATTAACGAAATTAGAAAGACTGGTATGCATGTTAATAATCTTTACAAATAGCCGAAAAAGCATGTGATAGTCTTATCCTAAACAACGAGACTTTAGAACTTTTCTTCAATTTTATTTCAAGCAATGAAAATATTCAAATAAAACAGGCGGCAGCTGTGATGCTAATGAGATACATCAAGGATTACTGGGTAAGAAATAGATAGTAATTTTTCTTATAGAATGACGATACAGAAAAATCCATCGAAAACCCTCATAAAATTGTAGGATTAGATACTAAGGCTATATTCAAATCAAATATAATAAATTTAATGATGAGTGTTGATGCGAAGATAGTTCCCACTATTAAAGAAATGATTGTCTCCATCTGTAAGGAAGGCGGAGGATACTCAAACTCTTGGCCTGATTTGATGAGCGTATATATCATATATTAACTTTAACAGCTTTATTCCTCTATTCTTAGTAAAGGAAACCACAGAGTGTCTCTTGACATCTACGATTTGATAAATAAAATTATAAAGCGATACAGGATTGAATTTAGATCCTACGAATTATACGAAGAAATCAAACAGACTATAAAGGAGATTGCAACGATCCTTACTCAAGACGCTATATGTTCGATTAGTTTTCTCTTTTCAGATCAGAACAATAATAAGGAAATGTGCTTTTTGTATATGACTATGCTTAAGCATATTCTTAACATTTTCTATTCGCTTATGTTCCAGGATTTTCCTGAATTCTTCGAAGACAATCTTAAGGCCTGGATGGACATTCTTAAAGGATCTTTGGACTTTTCAGTACCATTAGACAATCCTTATGACCTTAATCTATTCCTCAAAGTAAAAAAAACAGCGATGCGTTGTCTGAATCTTTGCTGTAACAATTACTCCGAAGACATCGTCGATTATCACAACAACTTCATTCAGTCTGTTTGGAATTTAGTAACTCTAGTGAAACAAGAAGATTCCTACTCTAAACTGGTTAGAGAGCTGCTTGATTATTATAAGATTCTATTCCAGTATAACAGATCATCCGGATTTAACCCAGATACTATTCAACATTTAATAAACAGTCTGATTATTCCAAATATGACTATGACTAATAAAGAGCTTGATGAATTCGAGGAAAATGCCATTAATTTTTTGAAAGTCGAGTTGGAAGAAGCAGACATGGATTCAAGTAAATATTTCGTTTATCCATAATAATTAGATAAATACCATGCAATTAATCTTTTAAAGAATCTGATCAAGAATTATCCAAATTTGACCAACGATTATATAAGACCTATGATCAATAAATTTATCGAGAACTACTATTCAAATCCTTACAAGAATTGGATGGACAAAATTGTAGCTATAAATTTAATATTTGCAACTATGATTAAAACATTCGCACAAAGAAGTAAGTTTTAGAATCAATTTATTAATAGTCGGTGCAACTGAAACTAGAGCAACTCAGGAAGAGATAGCTGATTTAATCCAGCTCATATTCTTAAAAGAATTCAACGATATTACCAAGCCACATCCTATAGCAAGGGTGTATTCAATGAAGTTCCTTACTACTTTCCGTTTACAGATTCCTCAAAATTGGTTGAATTCGACTATAAACATGCTGGTGACAATCTTAAATAGTTCAGATCAAATCAATCAGACAGCTTGTCTCCTTACATTAGAAAAAATCTTATTTATGAAGGATCTAAATTCAAATGTGTCTTTGGTAAAATCTGCAGTTAACGATCAAACAACTTTTGTGGAATTAGTAGGCTCTTTGGTAAAAATCGCATCGAGTAGTTTAAACATATTTGCAATGAGATGTCTGTTCAAGACAATTTTCCTGACTTCAGAAAGCTACTACAAGCATATAATAGAATCCTTGGCAAATTCAATAAATGAAATCCTCAAAATGATAATAGCCAATCCAACCGAAGATCAATTCAACTATTTCCTATTTGAAACAATTGCGCTTATTCTAAAAAAGACAAGTAGGTTTGAAATGAGTTTATACACTTTCTTCTCTAAATCAATAAGAGACAACTTGCTGATTCCAGTTCAGAATTCGATCACAGATTTGATGAGTTACATCTTCCAGATATTCACTCTAGAATTGTCAATTATCCCTCAGAATGTATTAGATTCAGAAGTACTTTATGCCTCCTTGCTTGAGTCTATAATTTATCAACAGACCAACTGGTCACTCCAAATGAAATATTTATTTAAGCCTTTCATCTCTTATATTAAGGTGTCATTCATTAAAATGAAAAATTACTATTTGATTAAGAAGGAAAACCTCGACCAGATATTTGTCATCGTTAACAATCTATTAGGAATTAAAAACTATCCTTTAGCCTTAGAACTCATTGATGCCTTGATGAACTATTTCGATTTTAGTTTGATCTTCGAAAATATAAAAAACGTTTTCTACAATATCATCGTCATCCACAAGAACATAAAAGAAACAAACAAAAAAGCGTACAGAGAATTTTCAAAGTTGCTAATCGTCTTCCTTTCTAAATTACTTATTAAAACAAACTCTAAAGTTCTTATAGAAATACTTGAAGGATTTTCTTCTGGGCTGACTGTTACTCTGCTGTCCGAACTTTGCGAGTTTCTAATTGATTTAGACAGCAACAAAAATAAAAAATTGGTAACCTTTGCATACTGTCAAATCATCAATGACTATTTTTCAGCATTTGACATTGACACCTTGCGACTCTTCACGTATAAGTTGATCCAACATTTAGAAAAATTCTACAAAATAAATTTAAACAGCTTAGGCGATATGAACAAACTATTTGACACCCAGGACTTCACATACTCAGCTAACAACTATAATAAACTGTTCAATGCGGAAGTCGCTGTAATATTATTTTCTTAAATTTAATCAACTAGGTCGAATTCGAAGACTATGACAAAATATATTCGATTGATGAGACTCAGTTCTTCTACAACACGATTAACACCGTGAAGGCGAATATGAATGTCAATTTAGTAAATGACGTTTTCAACACTATGAATCTTACTGAGAAACAGAAGGAATATATTATGAACAGTTCTAATAAATATTTAAGATGAAAATTAATATTTATATAATTAATTATATTTAGAGCAGAGAATATACATATATATACATATATTTATATAATAAATTTTAAATTAAACTTAATGGGATGTGAGTCATCCAGACAAGTAAAAATGGCAAAACTTAAAATGATGTCAAGTAATGCTCTAAACGAAAGATTAGTTGAGAACATCATGATGAATTCTTATTGTAAGTGTTTATCTTTACTTAAATATTTATAGTTAATGAAAGTGAGTTATGTATTTTATACAAAAGATTTCAGGAACTACAACCGAATTCTGAAGGGAAAATTTGCAATCGACAATTAATGGAGCTGAGGGAATTAAAATTTTGCCCTTTTAAGAAATTTTTACCTAATGCCTTGAGATTGGAAAGCGATGATAAAGCTAGGGAGAATTTTAATTTTGAAAGGAATATTTTTAAAAGAAACACGGTGATGGTTAAAGACGATAATTTAGATGAAGACGAGTTAGATAGAAAGCTTAAGAATTATAGAAAATTCGACGAGGTTAAAAATGAGGACAAGTTAGATAATATCAATGATAATTATGTAAATAGCATTGACAAAAGACCCAAAACTCCAACCGATAAATTATTATTAAAAGAAAATAACATTATAAATAGTAATGAAGGTTACAAGATTATCAAAAGCAACACTCAGAACGAATTGGATAATATAAAAAATAACATTGATAAAGATGCAAATCTCAAAGTGAATATTTTTAATCAAACGGCAACTTCAGAGAATTATTATATAGACTTCCCTAAATTCTGTGAGATTCTTAGAGTATTCAATGACAAATATCCTATTGATCTAAAGATTAGATGTAAGAAGGAATTTTTCTTATTTAGTTTATTTCAAATTGTTCGATGTGAATGGTGATGGAAGAATATCAAAGGATGATCTTTTAACTTTTTTGATCGAAGTTTTCCCTGAGGATTTAGTTACAGAAAAGACACAAAAGAAGAAGGAAAATGATAACACTAATAATAAAGATAACATGGAAATGGAGACTAACATAAATTTCGAAAAATTGATAGACATAGTTTTCGATGAAATCGTTTCTAATGATAGAAGAAAATACATTGACTACGATGATTTCAATACAGTTATGTGGACTACGGAAATAGATAAATCTTGTATCATTGATTTTGCTAATCAATGAAAATTCTTATATTCTATAAATAGTAAATTGAATAAATAGACTGAATAGGGTTTAATTATATTGCCTTTATTTCCGGTGAAATTTACATATGTAAAAATAAAACCTTATTAGGAAATTTAGCTTAGTTTATATTAATTCAATTATTCATATCATATCATATCTTATCATATCTCCGCATATATTCTCTCAATTTCTTTGCTTATCTTCTCATTATTAAAAGAGTTTTTTATCTCATTAAATTCATTCATATTTCTCAGCATTTCAAATGCTGATTTTACTTCATCCTCTGGTAAAGTTTGAATTACAAAGTTTTTAATTTTAAGGAATTTATATTTGTCATAAAGTAAATAATTCCTGTCTACAATTTTACTAAAACTCGATGCGATCTCTTCCATTAGAAGCATCTTTACTAACAATAAATTTCTCAAAACGGAGCTAGTGCTTTTGTTTAAAATGGAAATGCTCAGATGTGATTCATGGATAAAATTTACGTTAGGGAAATTACAAACCTCATAGCACAAAGTCTTCACAACGTCCTTCAATCCTTCTTCATCGTTGGAGTATAAATTATTCAACAAATTTTTTATGATGTCAATTACTTCTTTAACAGAGGATTTGTAATAGCTTTTTCCTAAGCTGACGACCAACATATTCTGCAAATTAACAGAAAGTTTCAGAACGAGTAAAACAACGACTTTATTCAAATCAAGAGCGAGAGGAATCCCTAAATTTGAAAAGATTTTATGAATGTTTACGAAATTCTGAAGATTTACATGCTTATAAACTTCAGCATGTAGATAAAGCTTTTTAAGATCTTTCCAATTTGTATTAGGTTGTTTATTAGACGGTGTGAAATAGTTTAGATTCATTAAGATCTCATCGTAATATACTTTTAAAGATTCTTTGAAGCTTTCAATTTGAATTAGGGAGTAAAATTCATCATCTGAAATTAAAGGAAGAACACAGAATTTATTTTTCGTAAGGGTATTTAATAAATCAATCAGAAAATTTTTGTCCTCTAGAAGAAGTTCAGTTTCTTTCTGGCTCGGATTGTGATTATTATTGAAGAAAGTGAAGCTTTGCGCAGCAAAAAGCTTTTTCATGAAGTTATAGTGATACATGTTAACGTATCTAAGGCTTTGCATGTTGAATGTCAGTAATTGGATTATAAGCATGTTCACCTTCTCTTCGCCTTCTTTTAATAGAATATTGTCGATAACAATATTCAGCTTACCAAACATTTGATAGCTCTCAAATAACTCATATGTGTTTAAATCATACAAATTTATCAAAAGTTTGAGTAGATTTAATAAACTATCTGAATCGTTTGTAGTCTCTTCAAGTGTATTTTTAATGATAAAATTCTCAAATTGCAGAATTTTTTCTAAATTTGTGATGATCTTCTTCTCTATTAAAACTTTATATAACTTAGTCTTAAAAGAAATTTTCGTGTTAAATTCGAACTCCTTCCCTCTGTAATTATAATTCAGTTTGTCTAAAATTTCTTTCAATCCAGGATGTAAGGAATACTTGAAATTAATCTTCTTTTCTTTATTGAAGATCTGCGATCGGCCGGTTGCACCACTTAAA
>Ga0169931_10003626_pt1 | contig 24399 bp, 9 predicted proteins | sample Kivu_15m_20L_FD_129675 | JGI IMG/M metagenome (GOLD analysis project Ga0169931, IMG submission 129675) | Freshwater microbial communities from Lake Kivu, Western Province, Rwanda to study Microbial Dark Matter (Phase II) - Kivu_15m_20L... | ecosystem: Environmental > Aquatic > Freshwater > Lake ...
CTCGCCGCTAAGAGCGGCTGTGGCTTTCGAACTCTCGCCCAAGAGGCTCGAAAGTTCTCACGGACCGCCCCGTAAAGTCCGTCCACCCCATGAAGGGGTGACGGAAATCGGGGCGGCCAGATTCGAACTGACGACTTCCTGCTCCCAAAGCAGGCGCTCTACCAGGCTGAGCTACGCCCCGTGACGGGCGGCACTTTGGCCGAGTCCGCCCGCGAATCAAGGAATTCCTACGAAAGTCACAAGGTTCGTTAAGAGATACAAACCATCAATCCTCATCAATCGATCGCCGACCGGTTTTTCAAAAAGAAAATCTGCTGGAAATCGCCGGGGGATTTCGTGTGAAGTGAGGGGAAAGGTGTGTGACAGACTTGCCACCCGGCATCCGTTGCATTCACCGCCAATCCGCGCATTCCTCTTCCCCGAATCCCAACCCAACCCACCGACATGATCGCTTCCACGCCGACCCGACTCGTCACCACCGGCCTGCTCCGGATCCACCGCCGTCTCGCCACGACCGCCGCGCTTGCTTGCGCGGCGTTTGTGTTTGGATCGGTAGACGCCAATGCACAAGGCTATAACGTGGACTTCGAGTCTTCGACTAAGGCCAGCTACGGGAGCGGCACCGTGACGCTCAATGGACTGCAATGGAACATGACCGAGGCGTTGATTGGAACAGATGCCGCTGATTTCAAAAACGGGACCAAGTCCGTTCGTTTTCGTGGTTATGCGACCAGTTCCATGACAATGCTCGAGAACAAGGCGAATGGAGCGGGCGTTGTGTCGTTTCTGTATCGCAGATATGGCACCGATGCACAGCAACCATTCGCTTTGGAATTCAGCTCCGACTCTGGCTTGACGTGGTATCAAGTGGGCGAAAATTTCACCGCACCAGCGAGCAACGATGTTCAAACTTTCAGTCGTGAACTGAATGTGCCGGGCAATGTACGCATTCGCATCGTTTGTAAGGGTACCGGGACGAGCAATCGACGTCTCAACATCGACGATCTTTCAATCACGGATTTCGCAAGCTCCGACGCCACGCCTCCCTCCATCCTCACGCTTGCCCCCGCCAACGGTGCGACGGCGGTTGCCGTGACCACCGGCCTCACGCTGGAGTTCGATGAGAATGTGTTCAAAGGCACGGGCGACATTGTCGTGGTCGATTCAGCCACTGGCACTCCGTACTGGACGATTCCGGTCGCCGACGCCGCGGTGGTGGTGTCGGGAGCCTCGGTCAGCATCACTCTGCCGATCACTCCCTCCGTGCTGCAGGGGAACACTACGTATCATGTGACGATTGCAGCAGGAGCCTTTAAGGATGCCGCGGGCAATGGGATCCCCGCGATCGCGGATTCCTCGACCTGGAGCTTCACCACGGGTAGTGCCGACACCACGCCGCCTTCGCTGCTGTCCCAGTCGCCGACCGCCGCCGAGGCCACGGTGCTGCCGACCGCCGACTTGGTGCTGACCTTCGACGAAGACATGCAGGCAGGCTCGGGATCGGTGGAGATCCGCAATGCCGCCGACAATTCTCTGGTGCAGTCGGTTGTGATTCCAAGCGACCGGATCGCGGTGTCGGGCACGACCGTCACGATCAATCCGGCCGGCGTGCTTGCCTTCGGGACGAATTACACCATCGCCGTCTCCGCCGGTGCCTTTGCCGACCTCTCTGGCAATCCATCCGCCGCCATCGAGCCGTCTTCCTTCTATTTCACCACCCGTGCCGCTCCGCCGGTGGTCATCAGTCAGTATTATGAAGGACTTGCCAGCGACCGCTACATCGAGTTGCGCAACACCACCGATGCCGACTTGCCTCTCGATGGATACGCGCTGGCTGCATGGCCCAACAACGGCGCGGGTGGCAGCGAAGGCTGGAAATCGGGGACGAACACGACGACCCGCGTCGACTACCTCGACGGCTACACGATCCCGGCGGGCGGTCATTTCCTCGTGGCGAATCCGGGCGCGGTCGCGCCGCCATATGCAGCCAGCAACTACGACTATCAAGTCGTCGGCGGTGCGACGTTCATCGATGGCAACGACAGTGTCGTGCTCTACTTCGGTACCGGTTTTTCCCAAGCGGAGATCGAGGATGCGGTGTCGTTCAGCGCCATCCAGCCGACGCCGTTCCAAGGTGCCGATATTTCGTTCCGCCGCCTGGACTTGAGCGCCCCCGGTTTCGATTTCGACCCAGGATCCTCGGTGTTGAGCTTCCCTGCGGTCTGGGCGGGCAATACTTTGGCCGTAGTGGCTTCCGCCGCTCCCACCGATGACTGGTACCTCAGCGCCTCGCGCACCGTGCAGGATCTCGGACTCACCTTGTCCGCCAACACCGTGGCGGAAAACGCCGGACCGGCGGCGATCACTGCCACCGTCACGCGCACCGGCAGCACAGCTGAAGATCTCTTCGTGATCATTGAATCGTCCGATCTCTACGCCTCGGTGATTTTCCCGGGCTACGAGGTCACGATCCCGGCCGGACAGGCCAGTGCGACCTTCACCATCGATGTGATCGACGATGCCTACCTCGATGGAAACAAGTCGGCGACGATCACCGTCACCGCCGACGGTTTCGTGCCTGCCAGCCAGACGATCACCGTCACCGACGATGCCACGGACCTGCCGTATCCAATCGTCATCAACGAGGTGAACGTCACGCCGAGTACCGATGAATTCATCGAACTCTACAACGACTCGGACGACGAGATCCCGCTCGATGGTCTGCTGCTCGTGCTCTACAATGGCAACGGTGATGTGTCCTACCTTGCGAAGGATCTCTCCGGATATGTGATCCCCGCGCGCGGCTTCTTTGTCTTCGGCAACGCTTCCATATCAGGTGCGGACATCGCGGACCTCTCCGGTGGCTTCCTGCAAGACGGTGCCGACGCAGTCGCGCTGATCATCGGCAAGGCCACGGATTTCCCTAATGCAAGCCCGGTTGGTACGATCAATGGCATCCTTCTCGACGCGCTCGTGTACGGCACCAATGATGCCAACGACGCCGGACTGCTTGCGGCGCTTGCTCCGAGCGGCGTGCAGGTGAACGAATCCACGACCGCGGTGGTCTCGATGGCGCGCATTCCCGATGGCGGAGCCGCATTCGACGCACTGGCCTACGTGCCCGCCCTGCCCACCCCCGGCAGCACCAATGATCCGTCGCCGGAAATCGTCTCGTCCACACCGCTCGCGGGTGCCACCGAGGTGCCGCTCAACACCTCGCTCACGATCACCTTCAGCGAGCCGGTGGTTGCCGGATCCGGACTGATCAGCCTGCAGACAGCCGGTGGCAATCCCGTCGCGCTGATCCCGTCGGACGATGCGGCGGTGAGCATCAATGGTGCCACGGTGAGCGTCAGCCTTCCGGGCCTGCTCGACTATGCCACCGCGTATTATGTCAATCTGAGTGCCGCTGCCTTCATCGACCTCACCGGCAATCCCACGCCCGCCATTGAGGACGAGGTGAGCTGGACCTTCACCACGACCGCGCAGGACCTGATCGCACCTTCGGTGTTGGCGTACACGCCCGTGCCTTCTGCGACCGGTGTTTCGCCGACCGCAAATCTTCAGATCCAGTTCGACGAGCCGATCTTCGCCGGCACGGGCAGCGTGAATGTTCATGCTGCGGATGGAACCCTGGTTGAATCGATCGACGTCCTCGGCGCGCAGATCGTCACCAGCGGCGACACCGCCACCATCAATCCGTCGGTGGTCCTCGAGTACGGTGCCATCTACTACGTCAACTACGCTGAAGGCGTCTTCCTCGACGGCGGTGCCAACACCGTGCCCGCCGTGACCGACAACACGACCTGGTCGTTCACCACGCTGGGCGCGCCGTCGGTGGTGATCAGCCAGTACTATGAGGGCCTGACCACTGCCGACCGCTTCATCGAGCTGCGCAACCTCACGGGTGCCGACCTTTCGCTTGCCGGTTATCGTCTCGCAACTTGGGTTGAGGAGCCGGTGACAATCGGTGGACGCCAAGGATGGAAGGCCGGTGATTCGTCAACCACGCGCGTGATGGCGCTCGACGCGTACACGATTCCCGCGAACGGCAACCTGCTCATTGCGGCCACTGGCGCGGCCGTGCCGGCTTACGCGGCAGTCAACTTCGACGCGTTGTTCGATGTCCCGGCGCTTGTATCCGAATTCAGCGGCGACGACAGCGTGGTGCTTTACCAAGGATCCGGTTTCACCCTTGAGGAGGTGGTCGATGCGGTGTCCTTCAGTGGCAACCAAGGTGCGAACAAGTCGTTTGCGCGCATCGCCGACACGCTGCGGGGTTTCGATTTCGCCCCTGGCACGTCGATCCTCGACTATCCGTCCGTGTGGCAGGAAGTGACGCTGGCCGATGTCGCGGCCGCGGCAGTGGGTGACAACAACTACCTCACTGCCTCCGCGCCGCCCAAGGTGCTGACCCTCGATCTCTCGGCCGCCAGCGTGTCCGAGAATGCCGGCACCGCCGCCGTCACCGCCACGCTCACCCGCGGTGGCTCGCTTGCGGCCGACCTCGTGGTCGCCATTGCCGTCAGCAACTCGGGCAAGGCTTCCGCGCCGGGCCAAGTGACGATCCCGGCGGGCCAGACGTCCGCCACCTTCGACATCGACATCATCAACAATGCCTATCTCGACGGCAATCTGACGGTGGCATTCACCGCGAGTGCCACCGACTATGTGCCGGGCAGCGCCCAGTTGGTGGTGCAGGACGACGGTGATACCGCCGCATTCCCGGTGGTGATCAACGAAGTGGAAGCGGACTCTCCCGGAACCGACGTCGCCGAGTTCATCGAGCTTTACAATGCCTCATCCGATCCGGTCTCGCTCGGTGGTGTGGTGCTGGTGCTCTTCAACGGCAGCAACGACACGGTTTACAGCGCGCTCGATCTGAGCGCCCACACGATCCCGGCAAACGGTTTCTTCCTCATCGGCAGCACCGGTATGGCCAATGCCGCGATCCAGCTTGCTCCAGGAAGCGGCGGTTGGCTGCAGAACGGACAGGACGCCGTCGCGCTCTACTTCGGCTCGCCCGCGAACTTCGCGCTCAACACCACATTCGTCACCGATGTGACGAACACCCTGATCGATGCGCTGGTGTACGATACCGCGGATCCGGACGACATCGATTTGCTCAATTCGCTGACACCCGGAGGCGTCCAAGTCGATGAAGCGGGTGCGGGGAACTCCGCCAACCACGCGATCGCCCGCGTGCCGGATGGCGGCGCGGCCTTCAACACCGCTTCGTACGTGCTGCAGGCACCGACTCCGGGCACGACCAACCAGATCGCGCCGGTGATCCGCACGCAGCCCGCGGCCAGCACGATCGATGGCGGCAACACAGCATCGATGAGTGTGGCGGCGCTGGGCGGTCAACTGTCCTACCAGTGGTACCAAGGTGCCGCGGGCACCACCACCACACCGGTGGGCACGAACTCCGCGACCTTGGTGACGCCCGCGCTCAACGCCACCAGCTCGTTCTGGGTGCGTGTGAGCAACCCGTACGGTTCGGTGGATTCCACTGCCGCGGTGGTCACCGTCAACACGGTGGCCCAGCCGCCGCTAATCACAACCCAGCCCGCATCGACCACCATCCAAAGCGGTGCGACCACCGTGCTCACCGTCGGTGCCGACGGACAGGGTCAGTCGCTCACATTCGCCTGGTACCAGGGTGCGAGCGGCGACACCAGCGTGCCGGTCGGCACCAACTCCGCGTCGTTCACCACGCCCGCGCTCACGGAGACCACTTCCTATTGGGTGCGCGTGACCAGTGCGGGCGGCAGCGTCGATTCCTCTGCTGCCACCATCACGGTCGAGACGCCTGTGCCGTCGGCCGTGATTGCCAGCTTCACCGCCAGCCCGACGACGATCGACGCAGGCGGCAGCTCGACTCTGTCGTGGAGTGTCACCGGCGCGGCCTCGCTCTCGATCAACAACGGCGTGGGCAACGTCACCGGCAGCACCAGTACCTCGGTTTCTCCGACATCAACCACCACCTACACCCTCACCGCGACCAACTCGGCCAATGAATCGGTCACGGCGACGGTCACCGTCACGGTCAACACCACCACCGAAGATCATCCGGCATTCAAGGTCACCTCGATCGATATCACGGGCACACAGCTCAGCCTCACCTGGGAATCGCAGCCCGGTGCCGGCTACATTGTGGAGGTAAGCGACAATCCTGCCGATGCGCAGTCGTGGGCACCGTTGCTCTCGAGCGTATCCTCGCAGGGCGCCTCGACCGCGGTGGCAGCCGATCTCGCCAACACCGCCTACGCCGGATCCGCGAAGCTCTTCTTCCGGGTCAAGGCCGCAGCGCCGTGAGCGGCGGACTGCCTCTTCGCGTGGTTTGTGTTGTTCCCCCCCCCCGGTCCTGCACCCACAGGGCCGGGTTTTTTTCTTCACCGCGAAAATGGGGTCAGGCTGCAAATCTTGACAAAAATGCCCGCCATGTCGTCGGCCCGTCGTCGGCGAACCCGAAGCGATCAGTGGTCATCCGGGCCGCGTGTGAAGCCGATGGTTTGGGGTTGGATGATCCCGGGCTTTGAACATCGACGCTCAACGTGGAACAATGAAACCACGGATGGCAGTATCATCACGGATCGAGGAAACGACCGGGATCTCTTCAACCATCAGTGCGAATCAGTGAAATCAGTGGTTCGCTGACGGTTTGTCAGGTTCAACCGTCCGCTTCCTGCCTGGCCTGCTTTGCGTCGAACTCGCGCTTTGCCGCCTTGCGGCATTCGGCGACGAAGTGATTGCACGCTTCCCGGCAGAGCAGGGGAATCGCATGGGATTCGCCAAGGTCGCCGACGATGCCGTTGTAGCGGCTGGCCTCGTTGTCCTCGAGCGGCGTGTCGGCGTCGAGTTGCCAGAGGATGCGTCTGGCGCAGTTGTGGGCGGGTCCGCACACTTGTTCCACCAGTTGCTGCGCGCCCTCGTCGCTGATCGTGCGGGCGTAGCGGTACATGCCGGTCTGGCGGTTGAGCTTGTCACGCAGATGTTCGACTTCCAGGACGCCCTTGCGGCGGGCCAGCTCAAGACCGACCGCGGCAGGATAAAAGTGATCGAGCGCGAGACGCAGTTCCTCGTCATCGGTGAGCACCAACACCCAGCCGCGCTTGAGGTTCACTTGCGCTTTGATGAACCGGAACGATCCATCATCGGCATGGATCGAGAGCGCGCGTGCATCTGCCGCGCCGGTGTGTACGGCGAGTCCGCCGAACCCTTCGTCCGCCGCGCGCTCCGCATCGAGGTAATGGCAGAGCACGTAGGCATGATCGTGGAGACTGGTGAGGATCTCGATCTCGCCGATGCGGCGGATGCCGTTGCGGACGAGATCGTGGAGTTGGCTGGCGATGGACATGGAGGCGGATGGATGATGGTCACACGGCGGCGGCCGACCGGTGGGCGAGATCGAAGTCGCGGACCTGGTCGAGGATGACGTCGGCGATCAGCCGCTCGGTACCGATTGCGGAGCTGTAATAAAGCGTTTTGTCGCGCAGGTGATGCGGGTTGTGGCGGAACACTTCGCGCTGACTGGCTGCGGGTCCGGTTTCCGTCTCGATGCCGAGCAGCACTGGAATGTCCTGATACGAGTGCAGGCCGTCGGCAATGAAGAACGGGACGACGATCACCGTCGGCGTCGCGGAAAGCCGGTCCCATTCCGCGATGAACGGGGCTTCCTCCATGTAGGCGTCGGTGACGTGCGCGTAGCCAGCGCCCGATGCGATGATTTGGTCGACCTGGTCGCGGATCGCCTTGGTCGAGTTTTGGTTCAGGCCGGTGCCGTGACCGGTGATGACCAGCGTGGCCTGCGACGGATCCACCTCCGGCGCGACTTCGCGCGCCCGCCGCAGGATCAATCCGGTCATCGACGGATGCACGCCGACCGGCAGGCAGTAATGGAGGGTTTTGCCCTCGACGGAGGTGCTCGGACCGTTGAGGCGGAGTTCCCGCGGAATGACTTCCTGGGTGAAGTAGCCTTCACTGATGAAATCGGGTACCACGTACACGTCCGGCGAATCGATCATGTAGAGCGCCTCGCGCATCGACGGTTCCTCCTTCCAGAAACAACAATGGACCTCGGCGAACAGACCACGGCGGCGGATCTCGTCGGCGTGATCGAAATACGGATTTGATGAGTCGGGATTCTCGGTCGATCCGTGGCCGACGATCAGGAGCGCGCTGTGCGGTTTGGGCGCGATGGGCATGGCCGGAACTTGCCGCGCACGCCGCGGATTGCAAGCGCCGAGGTGGTTTGGCAACCTTGTCGTGTCGTGTGGACGGATGAAAAGCGGATTGCGCAATGTGGGCGGCAAGTGTATCTGAAGGTGGTGCGTTTTGCGGGATTGGAATTGTGGATCGACTCGGTTGCCCGGCGCGGGCCGGAGGCGATGGCGGTGGACGAGTGGTTGTTGTCCGTTGCGCGGCGGCCGGTGTTGAGAGTGTACGCATGGGAGGGAACGTGGGGGAGCATCGGATATTTCGGGAGTTTGGAGTCGGCGAAACGTTCGTTGCCGGGACTGGACTGGGTGCGGCGATGGACGGGTGGAGGCACGGTGGACCATCGTGACGACTGGACCTACACGCTGGTGGTGCCCGCGGGGCACGGATGGTGTGGATTGCGCGGTGCGGAAAGCTACCAGGTGATCCACGCGGCCTTGGTGGAGGCGTTGCAGGGCGAAGGGATCGATGCGTGCCTCGCCGGTCCTGATGGTCAAACCGGCTCGGCTTTGTGTTTTCAAAATCCGGTCGGCCACGATGTGGTCGATGCCGCTGGCGTGAAACTTGCGGGGGCGGGTCAGCGCCGCACGCGCGCGGGCCTGCTGCACCAGGGGTCGGTGGCCGCTCGTCTCGATTCGGTGAAGTCGTCCGGTCGTGCGCGCGGGCTGGCAAACCGGCTTGCCGACGGGTGGAGCGAGGTCCGCTGTGAGCCCGACGAGGCGTTGATCGAGGCATTGGTGTCGGCGCGCTACGGATCGAGCGCATGGACCGATGGTCGGCGCGGCGCGTCCGCGGTCACGCCGGTTGCTGCTGGGTGATGCAGTGGAGTGTTCCGCCTTCTTCGACAAGGTCGAGGCAGTCGATGCCGGTGATGGTTTTTCCCGGAAAGCAATCGCCGATGATGCCGAGCGCGCGGTTGTCGAGACGCGGTTGGCGGAAGGTGGGGACGAGCACGCCGTCGTTGACGATGAGGAAATTGACGTAGGACGCCGGCAACACGGGCAGTCTCCAGCCGGGGACTTCGCAGGGATCGGGCAGATGGATCGGCACGACGTCGAAGGGTCGGCCGTCACGGTCGCGGAACGATTGCAAGCGTTCGAAATTGTCCCGCAGGATCGGTTGGTTCGGCGAGCGCGGGTCCGCGTCGGTGCAGGCGATGATCGTGCGGGGCGAACAAAAGCGGGCGAGGTCGTCGATGTGGCCGTCGGTGTCGTCGCCTTCGATGCCGCGACCGAGCCAGAGGATGTCGAGCACGCCGAGTCCGTCGCGCAGTGCTTGCTCGATCTGGTTTTGTTGGAGATGGGGATTGCGGTTGGGATTGAGCAGCACCGCCTCGGTGGTGAGCAGCGCTCCCTCGCCATTCACTTCGATCGCGCCGCCCTCGAGGATCATGCCGCCCTCGAAGCGGCGCAGGCCGAGCGATGCCGCGATGCGCGCGGGAATCGCATTGTCGAGATCCCAGGGAGGAAACTTGCCGCCCCAGGCGTTGAATCCCCAGTCGGTGACGGCGACTTCTCCGGTCGACGAGTGCTTCACGAAGATCGGCCCGTGATCGCGGCACCAGACGTCGTCGTGCGGGTGATCGAACAGCACGACGCGTTCCGGTGCGGCGTGAGCGCGAAGGCAGTCGGCGAGGATTCGCGAATGTGCTGCGGCGGCCGCGTTGATGCGCACCTCCGCGTGGCGGGTGATTGCGGCAGCGATCCCGGCGAAGGTTTCATGGATGATCCTGTTCTTTGCTCCTCCCCAGTGGCGCGGGTCGTCCACCGGCCACGACAGCCAGACGGCTTCCTGGGGCGCCCATTCGGGCGGCATGGCGAATCCGGCGTCGGCGGCGTGCACGGACCGATGCTGCGTCGGCTCGGCTGTTTGCGCCAGCCCGCATCTCGGGGCCGCTGCGGTTCGCCGATGCGCGGTCGGTCGTTCAGGGCGAGGGAGTGACGAAGCTTCGCGAGGCGGACAGCGCGCGTTGCCCGGGATCGTACATGGATTCGACCTTGGCCGGTCCGGCATGGGCGGTGCCGGCGAGTGTGCAGCGGGCGAGATAGCTCACCGTGTACGTACCCTTGCGTGCGGCGCGGTCGATGAAGAACACAGCACCTTCGTCGCGGAACTCGCGATGTCCCACTTGCCAGTCTCGTTCCTCCGGCCCCGCGTTCGCCGCGCGCTGGGTGTTGAACGATTCGTCGATCGTCTCGAAGATTCCGGGCAGCCGGTCCTCGACGACAAGATGACGGCTGTCATCGTCGGGCAGCGTGACACGCAACACCACGCGGATGAGATCGCCGGGCCGGGCCTCCGCGAGCGGCGAGAGCGAGCCGTCCGGTCCGACGCGGTAGTGAATCCGGTCGATGGCGAGTCCGCCGGATGACGTTTGCCGCATGGGTCCGACTTCCGGGAACGAGGTGATTCGGACACGTGCGAAGACAGGTCCGCCAGTGGCGGTGGCGACGAGTTTCATGCCCGCAGACGCCTTGAATCGGCGGCTGACCACCGGATACGCGCCATCGAGCACGATGGTGGATGTTGCGCCGGCGGAGGATTCCAGATGGATGTCGCGCCGCACCGTCGCCTGGTCCTCGCGTTCGGCGTGCATGGCCACCGCGAGGATCGCCAGTCCGTTTCTCCAGGTGTGATCCCAGTGGCCGTCGGGGTTGCGATCCAGCAGCAGGCGGTCGAGTGCGCGGAGCGCTTCCGGCGAGCGTGGATCGATCGTCGACCACGCGATGCATTCGATGGCGAGGTCGGCCGAATCGTTCATCCAACGATCATCGGCACTGGAGAATGCGATTTTCGAGTTCAGCACCGATTTGGCAAACTCCGCTTGTTGCGGATTGCCGGTTGCGATGGCGGCCGCGAGGAAACCGCGGGCTTCGCGGGTGAGCCGCGGCAGTTTCGTGGCCATCGTGTCATGATAGGCCGCCTGCACATGGCCGGTTCGGGCGAGAACAAAGAGCGAATAGGCCATGGTTTCGAGGGTGGCGGCGGATTCGCTTTCCGCCATGCCGCGCAGTCGCTCGATCAGGTGCCGCGTCGCGGATCGGATTGCCGGTTCCGGGACCGTTGCGCCCTTCGACTTGGCCAAGGCAAGTGCCAGCGCGACATGCGGTGCAGCCCAATCGGCGGGCTCACCGCCGGGCCAGTACGAAAACGATCCGTCGGGTCGCTGCAGGGCGAGCAACCGGTCCGCGCCGCTTTGGATGGCCTCGCGGATCTTGTTTTCATCCATACGCGCGAATGCGGGTGCGATGCCACGCAGTTCGCTTGAGAAGCACCACGGGATCAACGCCGAGCTGGTTTGCTCGGCACAGCCGTACGGGTATTCGAGCAGGAAATCGACTGCTCCGCCAGCTGCGGCGAGTGGGGATGCCGAGAGATCGATCTCGACCGACGCGGCACCGGCGATGAGCTTCGGATCCAGCGTGCGGCAGAGGTCTTCGGGTTTGCCGGAGGGATCCAGTGCGATCCATTTCATCTCGCGCAGTTCGGGCATCGGGTGGATCACCCGGAAGCGTGATTCGACCGCGTCACCATACGTGCGCGTCAGTTCCGGGGTGATCGCGCCAAGATCAAGTGCCGTTGGCACGGCTGACCAAGTCATCACCGATTCACCGGTCGATTCCGCGAGCACGGGGAACACCAGCGTGGCACTGGCTCCCGGCGCGAGGCTAAGCGTGTGGGTGGGTGGGCCGGACGCACGACAGACGGCCGGCCCATCGCCAGCGTGCGCGCGGAAGGTGATTTCCCACGTGCCGGCATGGCGCGATGTGTTGCGCACCAGCAGACGCGTGTCGAACCGGTCGTTTTTCGCTGCAAATCTCGGGCACTTCGGTTCGAGCATCAGTTCCTTTTTCGCGGTGATCGACGATTCACCCGTGCCGAAGCGCGACGCGCCGTGATGCGCCACGGCGATCACGCGATAGCGGGTGAGCGTGTCGGGAAGCGTGAACCGATGGCTGAATGATCCATCGGCATCGGTGACGAGAGATGGTGCCCAGGTCGCGCAGGGATTGAAGTCCTTGCGGAGCAAATCGGCGAGCTGGCCAAGCGCCGCGGCACCTCCGGCAAAGTAGCCTTTGTTGGCGAACTCCATTCGTTTCGGATCCTCGGGAATGAACCAATCGAACGAGATGCCCGAATTCACTTCGAGCAGGCGTGGTTCGTGAAAACAAGCCATCGGGTCCGGTGTGTCGTAGCCCATCACTGCCAGCACGCCTTCATCGACCGCGTAGAGTGCGACTTCCGCGCCGGCGGCCGGTGATCCATCGGGCAGCGTCACCCGTCCACTGAGTGTCACGTCATCGCCCGGCCGGTGGCTTTCCGCCCCGTTGTCGATCGCCACTTGCAGTTTGTCGCGCGTGTTGTCGACGAGCAATTCGCAGTATCCGAGACGCAGTTGCGGCTCCTTGAATTCGCGTGCCGAATCCGCCGCACCCTTGATGACCAGTGCCGAGAGATAAACATTGGGTGCATCGTCCTCGGTGAGCGGGATTTCGACGATCGGATGGTCGGCCCGTAGTTCGGTGCGGAAGCGGCGCAGGACTTTCTCGCGCTCGATCGTGATCCACGCGCTGCCCTCGATCGGCGAGAGCACGAGCACGCGCGCGGTTTCACCGGGCTTCCACGTTTTTTTCTCGCCCACAAGGCGGATGCGGATCCCGTCCTCGTATTCCCACGGAAAACCTTCCGCACCATGGACGTGGAAGCGGATGACCGTGGCGAACGCCCTGCCTCGCGGATCCTTGCCGCGGATCGTCAGGAAGTGCAGTCCGGGCGATTGGGGTCGCAGCACCAGCGGCTGGCCATCGCGCGCCGATGCCGCCGGATCGAGCGTCAACTCCGTGCGGCTCAAGGCCTCTTCGCTGCGGTCGTTGCGGGTGACCGCCGCGCCATCCTCCGACTCGGTCTTCACCGCCGAATGGACTTCACGCGTCAGCTCGGCGGTCAGCGAGAGCGCCTCGTTGAATGGATTGCCTTCGGGGTCGGCCGCGACGATGCGCAGCTCCAGCTCCTCACCAGCGCGGACGATCCGGTCGGTGCGTGAAACGCCGACCGATGCCGCCGCCGGATGCACGATCGCTGTCGATTGTGCCGTCAGCGTCTGGAAGTTCGCGTCGGTGACCTCGGTGGTGAGCGAGATTTCGCGGAGCGACGGGAAGTCGGACTCGGGCAGCGGGATCTCGATGGCGGCGCTGCCATCGGTCGCAAGCGTTGTCTCGCCATGCCGGTGCTCCGCACCCTTTTCCTCGTTGAATTCACCGGCCTCGAATCCGAAGTAGTGGTGCCAGTACCTCCAGTCCTCCTCGCGATGGTCGCCGAACAGGAAATCGCGGAAGCGTTCGGGGTAGGGGTTGATGCGGATGATCCGGCAGTGGTGCCCGACCTCGCCCGCGGCCACGGGTTGGCCCTGGTAATACGCGGCGCTCACCGTGGCGGCCACCGATGCCGCGCCCACCGCGGGATCGGCGATCTTCTGGGTGATCTCGAACGCGTTGCGCCGGAAGTGCTCGACGCGCACGTCAATGCCGAACCTCGCGTCCGCCTCGATCCGTTCGCGTTCGTCCCAGTCGAGTTCGCGATTGCGCGCCAGTTCCAGTTCGTCGGGGAATTCGACGTTGATCGTGTGCGGACCGGTCTTCGTCGCGCCGAGCACATGGCTGAAATCAAACGAGCCCGCTGACGAAATGCGGATCGCGCTGCGCGAGATTTCGCGATCCGCCGGATCCTTGACGACGATTTCGGCCGTGCCCTCGGGATGGGCCTCGACCGCGTTGCCGCGGAGTCGGCGCAACAGGCCCTTGAGATGAACCGTCTCGCCGGGGCGGTACAGTGATCGGTCGGTGAAAAGGAATGCCTGACGTTTCGATTCAGCGGGCGCTCTCCACGAGCGTCTCACCGGATAGCGCCACAAGTGGATGTTGTCCATCGACCGGTCGACCGGTGTGACGTAGCAATCGTCGCCGTGGATGGCCACCAGGTGGCGGACGTCCTTGTCGCGTGGCAGCACGGCGGTGCCGTCGTCGTCGGTGACGGTCTGGTGTGTCAGCGCCGCCTCGTCACCATAGCATTCGAGCTTCACCCCCTGCAGCGGTCTCCCCGTTTCGCAGGAAAACGCGTGCACCACGAATTCACCGAGGCTGATTTTCCAAGCCAGGCCGATGTCGGTGAGCTGTACGATCGACTGGGCGATGCGGCCCTGATGGTAGCCTGCGTCGGCGTGCGGCTTGCCGCGGGCCTCGATGAAGATCACGCCGTGGCGCATCCCTTGAGGAAGCAATTCATCCCAGGAAATCGCGGCCCGCTTCGATGTGTCGATCGGGTTGCCGAGCGGGATGGACCGCTCGGCGATCACCGGTCCCACGACCATCGACCACGGCAGCGGTGCTGCGGGAGAGGCGTCACCGGTGTAATGGCGGAAGCCCTCGAAGGCGCGGACCAGATCGGTGCCAACGGGTTTTTTCACGCGCACGTTCACGGATTCCAGGTTGACGGTGTGGATCGGATAGACGCGGCGGCCCTGGGCCAGTTGCCCGCGGTCGAACGACGGTAGGCCGAGCACCGGCTCGATCCGCTTGAACCCGACTTCCGCGCGATGCTCTTGCTCGAGTGATTCACCCGCAGCGGATGCGAATGGCGGACGAATCACGATGACGAACTGCTGTGCTGTTGCGAATCCGGACAGCGTGAGGGTTTTGCCCTTGCTGATGATTTCGAGAGGTCCCGGGTCGGGGTCGACGCCCAGCCACGCCTCGGGAGCGTCGATGCGTTCGGCAAGCGGCCGGTTGAATTGAATGTGGACGCGCCGCGGCTCGTCGGGCTCGACTTCTTGCGTGACGTTGACGACCCGCATCGGTTCCACGTCCCCGACGGCGACAGCCTCATCGTCCTGCAGTCGCGCGCTGCGCGACGCGTTCGGCAGGCCCTTTCTCACGATCAGCCGCCATTCCTTGCCGGTCGGCAAGGGCTTGGCGGGCCGCACCAAGAACACATGCGGAGCGATGGCATCGGGACCGCGCGTGGTTTTACCGACTGTGTCCGCGCGTTCGCTCCACAAAGGAAATTCACTGCCGTAATACCCCGCGCGATCGACCGTGCACGATTCGATCGTCGCTGCTTCGCGTTGTCCGGTCGCCGAGACAAACCAGCAGTGGTCGGCCATGGAGCCGGGATCCATCGCATCGTTGAACACGACCATCCACGCGCTGCTCGATGGGGTGAATTCGTCCGACCAGCGCTCGTCAACCGGATGGCAGGAAACCATGCGCAACGCCTCGGAGGACAACGTCGCGATGTGCTCGGGTGCCACCGCCGAGCCGTCGAGAAACTTGCGTCCCTTGACGATGTCGAAGGTGTAGGACGTGCCCATCACCGGTGTTTCCTGCATCAGGATCTCGGCGATGTCCGGTGCCTTCCATCTGAGCTTCACCGCCAGGCTCGGCCGGATCTCCAGCCACGTGTTGTCCACCGTTTTTCCGAGATCGTCCGAATCGACAGCCGGAAGGTCGAGCACCAGATCGATCGACGATTCCGGCACAAGCGATGGAGTGGAAGCCACGATCCGCGGAGCGGCGGTGAGGAACGGAACAGGGAGGAGCGCCAGAACGGCGACAAGTCGGGTTTTCATGATGCGGGCCGAACCGGGATCGGTGCAGTCAGGATGAGACGGACAGACGACGGTTTCCATTCAATAAATCCGACGGAATCCGGAATCCGCCACCGGCGACCACAGACGCCAATCCGTGAACTGGTCTGCTTATGCCTGCCGAATGTCGCGTTGCCGGGGTGGATCCCGGTCGGGCGCGAGGTGGGCGTCAGAGCACGCGGACGCGGATGCCTGCGCGGAGGGTTTCCGTGAGCTGGCGGTACGATTCGAGGCCTGTCTCGTCATAGTCGGCGTTGAGTTGCAGCCGGCTGTGGTCGTCATAGTTGCCGGCCGGCATCCAGGCACCGATCCAGCCGCCGCCCCAGCCGGTCTGCACGACGTTCTGCGACACCGTGAATGCCATGTCGCCGCTGGCCCGGCCGTTGAACACGCAACTGAACGGACAATCGTACCCCCAATCGTCGCGATAAAAATCGGGCAGGACGTGGTCGGCGTAATCGGGCGAGTAAAAGTACACGCCGCGACGGAAGTCCGGTCCGTTCGTCAAGCCCGAGACGAGATGGAACCCGTGGTTTCCGCGGCCTTTGGCCACCGGGATGAACGGGCTGTTGCCCCGCCAGTTCGACGAATCGTGGATCTCCCATTCGCCGTTGCGGTTCTTGAAGAGGATCGCCTGCGTGCCGGTGGTATCGACGGCTTTCGCTCCATCAATGCCGACGAGCCAACGCCGGTTGTTCTTCGGGTCGGGCCGGTTGAACGCGGGGTCGAGATCACCGTCGCCGCGCACACCGGCATCGGTGGCGGAAAAGAGCAGCGAGTTCAGCCGGAACCCGTTGTGGTTGTAGATGCCGTGTTTCACATAGCGGTGCGACCAGCATTCGATCACGTCGCGTCCGCGCGTGAAGCGCAGGCGCGTGGCGAATGTCATCTGATCACAAGGCAGGGACTTCATCACTCCCGGGCCGATGCCTTCGAGAGTTTCCATCGCCTCGTGCTCGAAGGCGAGTTCGACCATCAGTCCGTTGGTCTCCACCGCGACGCGGGTGGGTTTGCCGAGATGGATGATCTGGTGGCCGAAATTCTTTTGGAACGGAAGGTATGCGGCGAGGTCGTCCATGGGCTGGCGGACGCAGCCGTACACCCGGCCCAACGGGGAAATCCCTGCGAATCCATCGGCCGTGCCGAGCGCCTTGGCGTAGAGCATGGCCACCATGCCTTGGTCGCTGCGGTAGCCGACCTCGTACCGCCTCGTGCCGGTGTCGATCTGATGGATGTCGATCCCGCTGGCGTCCGGCGTCGCCGAAACCGTGAGCGGCACGGGTCTCGGCACGGGATTTCCGAAATCGACGCGAATCCCCATCCTGCCGGGCTCCAATCGGGGAATGCGGATCACCAACACCATCGACACGGGTTCGCCTCGCTCGTCCTTCACGAACCGGTCGTTGCGGCGGTCGGCTTCGAGCACGGTGCCATCGGCGGTGGACACCTGCGGAACGCGGTCGGCGCGGAATCCGGGCAGCTTCCGCAGATCCGCACGCACTTCAATTACTTCGTTTTCGAGCGCGACACTTCCCGGGTTCTCGATCTCCAGGATCATCGGCTCCGGTTGCGCGATGATGTCGAGCGCCGGCTTCCATGCGTGGCGTTCGACGCGTGCCGCCGGAGTTTCGAATGCGAAATTCCTCCGGTCGTAGAGCGCGACGGGCGGCAGCATCACCGCGCGGGCAAGCCTCGTGACCTTCGAGTGATCGGTATCGTAGGGCTGGTCGAGCATCACCTCGAACAGGACGTACGGTTCGCTCGCGTTGGTTTCGGATTCGAGCAACCCGTCGAGCAGGAACAGACCGTATCCCGGATCGCCGCCGCTGCGGATCTTCGCCTGACCCACCTGACCGCGGTCGGGCCCGAAGGGAAAGCGGTAGGCGTAGTCGTCGGCGAACCAGTAATTGCAGCGCTTGCCTTGCTCCGCGACGATGTGCACGTCGATCATCGACGCCTTTTGATCGGTGTTGAGCTTCGCTGTCCGAGGCGTGCCGCCTGCGAGGAGCAGTTGGTCGAGGTCCTGCCAATCCTCGTGCAGCGGCTCGTCGGGGGCTTGCGCCGGGTTTTTGTCCAGGAACACATCGGTGTCCATCAGTCCGATGTTTCTCACGGCGGCGACTTGCAGGGTTGTTTCGGTCGCTCCCGGAATGGTGATGGCGCCGTACATGTGGCGTCCGTCGAGCGCGATGTTGTGTTTGGCGAATGACCGGTTGCTGAACATGCGGACCAGCGGTTGGTTTCTGCGAAACTCCAGTGTGACGTACGAGCGCGAGGATGGCACCGGCATCGACTCACCGGTCGCTGGATCAAAGGCCAGGCCGGTTCCTTCGTAGAACAGCTCGACCATCGTGCGGATGCCGTTCTCCCGGCATTCGATCCGCGGCATCCCGAGGTTGAGGATGCGCCGACCGAGTTTCGGATCGTTGGTTCTCACGGCGTTGAGGATCGTGAAGCGCGACGGCGCGTCAAAGTCGCCGTCGGCTTTTTCCAGTACCAGCGATGCCCATGCGGCCTTGGGAAGTGCCGCGGGAGATCCATCGCTGGTCACCGGTGGCAGGTGGCGGATCCGGTACGCATCGTCGCCGAGCGTGAGCATGATGGTTGTGCCGTCGTCACTCTCGGTGAGCGCCGGGCGCGACGGGCGGACGGTGGCGCTGTCGCGAAGCATCACGCGGTAATGCCGCGTCGCGTAGGGTTCGAAATCATCCTGCCAGAACAAGGTCATCTGACGCACCGAGCCCGATCCCGGATAGCATTGGACATGTGCGGCATCGTAGTCCCAAGGCAGCGATTCGCCAGGTGTTCCGTCGATCAGGCGCACGACATCGAGATGGCCGATCCGGTCCGCGGGCACGGCGTGTTCGGGGAAGTGGACTTTGTACGCAAGCACTTCGCCCGTGCGGCGCACTCCGGCGATTTCGGTGTGGGAAATGTCGAGTTGTGCGGGTGCTGCGGCGACCCGCTCGGAAAGCCGGCCTGCGACGATGCCGGCGTCGGGATGCGTGGGCGGCAATGATGCGATGCCATCGGCGGCGGCCGGAATGCCGTGCAGGACGCCCAGCCACACGGCGGTGCGGAAGAGAGAGAACATGGATTTCATTGGAGTGTTTGCTGCATGTCGAAGACCGATCCGGGAAACGTGCGGGTTTGGTTTCAAGGGTTCAGTATCAAGTGGCAAGTGAAGGTACGGAAACGATCGGGAACGGGTGATGTATGATCCGGGAATCGCATCGAATGCGATCGAAACGAGCGGAGCTGGGGAGCGTCGGCATCTTGCCGGCATCGCACCGCGTCTCGCGGGGCGTCGGATGCGATGCTTGATACAGATGGAGTGGGCGATGTGCGATCTGGCGAAGAACAGGACATTTGCAAAGCTCAACCACGGACCATCGACGCGGCGACTGACCCAACCGGATTCACAGTGGGCATCAAGGGACGCGGATGCGGACGCCTTCGCGCAGGGTTTCGGTGAGCCGACGGTACGATTCCAGGCCTGCCTCGTCGTAGTTGGCGTCGAGATGAAGCCGGCTGTGATCGTCGTAGTTGCCGCCGGGCATGTAGGAGGCGATCCAACCCATGCCCCAACCGGTCTGCACGGCGTTCTGCGCCACCGAGAATGCCGAGTTGCCGCTGGCCCGGCCGTTGAACACGCAACTGAACGGACAATCGTAGCCCCAGTCGTCGCGATAGAAATCGGGCAGGACGTGGTCGGCGTAGTCGGGCGAGTAGAAGTACACGCCGCGGCGGAAATTCGGTCCGTTCACCAGGCCCGAGACGAGATGGAATCCGTGGTTCGCACGGCCTTTGGCGACCGGGATGAACGGGCTGTTGCCACGCCAGTTCGATGAATCGTGGACCTCCCATTCACCGTTGCGGTTTTTGAAGAGGATTGCCTGCGTGCCGGTGGTGTGGACTGGCTTGGCATTCTCCATGCCGACAAGCCACAGCCGGTCGTTGAGCGGGTCGGGCCGGTTGAACGCGGGATCGAGTTCGGTGTCGATCTTCACGCCGGCGTCGGTGGCGTTGAAGATGAGTGCGTTGAGACGATAGCCGTTGTGGTTGTAGATGCCGTGTTTCACATGGCGGTGCGACCAACATTCGACCACGTCGCGTCCGCGGACGATGCGCACGCGGCTTTCAAAGCCCATGTTGTCGTAGTCCATCAACCGGCCGACGCCGTCCTCGTCGCCCTGATAGACTTTCGCATCATTGTGGACCGACTCGATTTCGACAAACAGCCCGTTGCGTTCGATCCGCAGCGACGTCGGGTCGCCGGGATAAATCACCTGGTGGCCGTAGTTGAGGTAGGGAGTGCCCTCGTCCATCGGTTGGTGCACGCAGCCGTACATGCGGCCGATGGTGGTGACGCCGCAAAACCCGTCGGGCGTGTCGAGCGCCTTGACATACAGCGACGAGACGATGCCGGTCTCCATGTCGCCGGGAAGAAACTCCCTGCCGAATCCGACGTCGTGGTTCCTCACGCCGTTGCCGACGGTGAACTTGTTGGTTTCGACGACCGGCTGGGGGATGCCGCCGATGCCGGTGGGCGTGGTGCCGCCGCCTTCTTTCGGACGGAACAAGCGGTCGGGCATGTTGTCGGTGAATGCGAGCGGCTCGAGCGGCTCGGCCTCGCGCGTCGGATCGATCGTGATGCGCGTCACGCCCGGATCGAGGCGGAGGAACTGCACGATCAGGATGCGGCGGCCGTCGCGCGCCTGGCCGTCCGGCAGCCAGTCGCCACGGCGCAGGTCGGCGGGCAGGGCGCTGCCGTCCGCTGCGGCGACATGCGGCACATCGATGTCACCACGGCCGGTGTCGTTGCCGGTCGGCCCGATCTCGATCTCGACCACCTCGTTCACGAGCGCGGACGGTCCGCGCTGCTCGATCTCGAGCGTCACCGGCGCGTCGGCGAGATCGACGACGGCCGCGGGCTTCCACGGGTGGCGCCGCGTTTTCGGCGCGGTCGGTTCAAAGGCGGTGTTGCGCCGGTCGTACACCGCGACCGGTGGCGACGCGATGCGGCGCGCGAGTTCGGTGAAGACGAGCGGGTTGTTCTCGTACGGCTGATCGAGCATCACCTCGAAATAGACATAGGGCTCGGTGGCGTTGGTTTCGGATTCGAGAAACGAATCGAGAAGAAACAACCCGTAGCCCGGTTGGCCGGCGATGCGGACCTTGGCATGGCCGACTTGCCCGCGGTCGGGCGCGGCCGGCACGCCGTAGCCGTCCTGCGCGGCGTACCAAAAGCTGCAGCGCCTGCCTTTTTCCGCGACGACATGGAAGTCGACGAGCGAATCCTTGTGGTCGCTGTTGAGCCTGCCGGTTTGCGGAGTGCCGCCGCCGAGCAACAAGGCGTCGAGATCCTGCCACTCCGCTGGTACCGGTTCGTCGGAAGTCTGTGCGGGATCCTTGCTCTTGAAAAAATTCCGCGCGAGCAGTCCCGTGCCGCGTGCCGAGCCAATTTCCAGATCCTCCGGCTGGTCGACCGGTACCGTCATCGCTCCGTAGAGATGCCTGCCGTCGAGGTGGATGTTCTGTTTGGCGAACGAGCGGTTGCTATACACCCGCACCAGCGGATCGTCGCGTCGGAATTCGATTTTCACATAGGATCGCGACGAGGGGATGTTGAGCGCCGACCTGCCCAGCGGGTCGACCGCCATGCCCGCGCCCTCGTAGAACAACTCGATCATCGTGCGGATTCCATTCTCGCGCACTTCGACGCGCGGTTTGCCGAAGTGGATAATCGCTTTTCCGAACAACGCGTCGTTCGCGCGCACGGCGTTGAGAATCGTGAAGCGCGAGGGTTTGGCGATCGATGGATCGACGCGCTCGAGCACCAGCGCCGACCATATCCCGTCGGGCAATGGCGCCGGGTTTCCCGCCGCGTCGACGACAGGCAGGTGATCAAGGCGGTAGGTGTCCTTGCCGAGTTCCAGCGTGATCCGGTAGCCGTCGTCATCGACGCGCATCACGGGCCGTGGCAGGCGGTCCGCCGCGCTGTCGGCGAGTCTCACCCGGTAGGTGCGGCTCTCGGACGGTGCGAGCGAGTCCTGCCAGAACATCGTGAGCTGACGCACGGATCCGTCGGCGTGATGATGAAAGATCCGGCTCTTGTCGAAATCGCAGGCAACCTCGCCGGCTTCTTTACCGTCGATCAACCGGAACATTACCAGATGCTCGAGTCGATCCGCGGGAATCGCGCCCTCCGGCACGTGGAGTTTGTAGGTCATCAGTTCGCGGGTTCGCGCGATGCCCGCTGTTTCGGTGTAGGTGATGTCGAACTGCGCTGGTGCCGCGGCAACTTTTTCCGATAAGCGTCCGGGCGGCAGGGTGGGGGAGGCGGCCTTCTCCACCGGCGGTGCGCCCGCGGGTGGCGTCGCAGCCGATGTGGCGGGTTCGGTCGTGGTTTGCGCGGCTGCCGGGTCGGTCGCAGGGGGGTCACACGACGGGAGCAGCAGGAGCGCGGCTCCAAGGCAGACAAGGAGGCGAGCGGACGGGGATGCGCGGTGGATCGACGGAGGATTCATGGGTGCCGGGGTGAAACGGGTTGGAGGTCGGATTGTTGGCGGCGGGGGATCCGATGGCGAATGTTATTTTTTGATCGAAAATGATTTTTTCTGGCGTTCAAATGTATCCTGTGTTGAATTGCTTCCGCCCATGAGCGCGCGGAAAGCAAACGGTCGGAAGAAGGTTTCCAAAAAGCGCGGCGGCAAGCCGTCGCTGGTCGAGCAGGTGGTCGACGTGTTGCGCCAGAGCATCGCCGACGGCCGCTGGGCCGACCACCTTCCGGGCGAACTCCAATTGTGCGACGACCTGCACGTCAGCCGCACGACGTTGCGCAAAGCGCTTGCGCAGCTTTATTCCGAAGGCGTGCTCACCGGTGGCGGCAACGGCCGCCGCCACTTGTTCGCCTCACCCGCGGGCGGCCACAAGCACGACGAATCGCCTCCCGCCGAAGTGGCCGTGCTGAGTTCGTCCGAGGAGCACCACATGGTGAGCGCCGGCCGCATCGCGCTCGACTGTCTGCGGCTCGATCTCAAGGCGGCAGGATTCGGCATCCAGTACATCCACATGCCGCGTGACATGAAAGAGCGTCAGACGATGCGCGCGCTCAAGCGCGTCCAGTCGCGCAAGGACATCGCCGGATGGGTGCTGCTCGGCTGCTCGGAGATGGTGCAACGCTCGTTCGCCGATTCCGGCCTGCCCTGCGTGGCGATGGGCCCGGTGTACCCCGGCATCGAGCTGCCGCACGTCAAGTTCGCGAACCGCAAGATCGGCAAGCATGCGGCCACCGAGTTTCTCCGTCGCAAGCACCGCAGCATCGCGTTCCTCCAACCCGAATGCTGGATGCTCAGCGACGTTGAATTCGTCGAAGGCATGCGCGAGGGATTGGGCTCCAGTCCGTCGAAGACCCGCCTGCGGGTGGAGACCCACGAAAATTCCTCCCACGGCATCCGCCGGCTGGTGGATCGTCTCCTTGCCGCGCCCGAGCCACCCACCGCATTCGTCATCAGCCATCCGCTCTATGCCTTCGCGCTGGTGTCCAGCCTGATGATCCGCGGGCTGCGCATCCCCGAGGAAGTGGCGATTGTCTCCCGCATCAACGACACGCTGCTCGCGCTGGCTGTGCCGAAGCTGTCTTGTTACAACTACGACGGAGTGAAGCTGGGTCGCGGCGTGGCCGCCATGCTCCTGCCGTTGTTGCACCATACCCGCCGACCCGGGCGCAGCCGCATCCTCCTGCCCGAGCAGGTGCGCGGGGAAACCCTCGGCCCAGCCGACACCGGGGGATGATCCGGGCTTGTTTTCCGCCTTGCATCCGGGAATTCAGATGATTCACTCACGATTTCAAAAGTACCATCGGAATTCGCATCCATGAAATCCAACCACTCCGTCACCCTGCCAGGCGCGCTTGCACGCACGGTGCTCGCCTCACTCCGCAACGGCATCGCCAGCGGCCGCTGGCGCGGCATGCTGCCCGGCGAGCACAAGCTCTGCGAGGAACTCATGGTCAGCCGCACAACGTTGCGCAAGGCGCTCGCCCAACTTCATCGCGAGGGCGTGCTCACCGACTGCGGCCGCGGGCGTCGTCACCGCCTGATGGACGATCTCGGATACGACGAGCCCGATACCACCGCGCCGATCGAGCCCGCCGAGATCGGCCTCATCATCCGCGCCCGCGAATACCCGTTGGTCAGCGCCGTCGGTGCGGCCATCGGATTTCTCGGCCAGGATCTTGAAGCAGCAGGCCATTCGATGACCGTCCACCGCATCCCCGTTCATCTCGACGCGGGCAAGTACACGAAACTCCTCGCCCGCATCGTCGCGGACTCGCCGGCCAAGGCATGGGTCTTGCTGGGGTGCCCGCTTTCCGTGCAGCGCTGGTTCGCTGAGTCGGCGTTGCCGGCCGTCGTCATGGGGCCGGTGTACGACGGCCTCGCTCTTCCGTGCGTGACCATCGCCAACCACGAAATCGGCTTGCATCTCGCCAAGGAGCTCAACCGCCTCGGTCATCGGCGTGTGGTGGTGCTGCA
>Ga0169931_10003627_pt1 | contig 24387 bp, 19 predicted proteins | sample Kivu_15m_20L_FD_129675 | JGI IMG/M metagenome (GOLD analysis project Ga0169931, IMG submission 129675) | Freshwater microbial communities from Lake Kivu, Western Province, Rwanda to study Microbial Dark Matter (Phase II) - Kivu_15m_20L... | ecosystem: Environmental > Aquatic > Freshwater > Lake...
GCATGATCAAGCGGTGAAATGATTTCCATCTCTTGGCCGGTTTTGTTTTCCAATTCTCTGATGACAAAAATCAGATAATCTGAAAGTTGTAAAGATTTCTCTCTTAGGTCTTGCATGGTTGTCTTTTGAAACAACTCGAGGGCTGCACGATGAGCAGCCATGCTTAGCACAGGGGCATTGCTCAATTGCCAGGCTTCTGCTGAAGGCATTGGATCAAATCCGGGTTGCATTAAAAATCTGGTTTCGGCGTTGTGTCCCCACCATCCTGCTAATCTCAATAGCTCTTTGTTTTGATGATGACGCTCGTGAACAAAAGCTCCAGAAACTCCTCCGGGTCCAGAGTTCAAATATTTGTAGCTGCACCAACAAGCAAAATCGATATTCCAATCATGAAGTTGTACGGGTACATTGCCTGCCGCATGGGCAAGATCAAATCCACAAGTAGCACCCACTTGATGGGCTGCTTCTGTGATGGCTTTCATATCAAACCACTGCCCCGTGTAATAATTGACTCCCCCAAAACATACGGTTGCCAACTCTTCTCCCAATTCATGGATTTTGGCAATGATATCTTCTGTTTTAAGTTGAATCTCTCCTTCCTTAGGCTGCATTTCTACCAGTACCTCTTTGGGATCATACCCATGCAATCTGGCTTGTGATTCAAAAGCGTAATGATCAGATGGAAAGGGTTTGTACTCAAATAGTATTTTTTTTCTTTTACCAGCGGGTTGATAAAAGGAAATTAGCAGTAGATGAAGATTTACAGTGAGTTGATTCATTACCACTACCTCATTTTCTTTTGCTCCAACGATGGGCGCGATAAGGGGTGCAAAATCTTCGTGATAACTGAACCAGGGATGTTTGGCCTCAAAGTGTCCTTCAACTCCTAGATTGGCCCAATCTTTTAGCTCTTGATTGATGGCTGCTTGCACTCCTTTGGGTTGAAGGCCTAATGAATTTCCTGTAAAATAAAGAATATCCCTTCCTGCGTGTTGAGGAAAGTGATATTCCTTTCTAAAATCTTTTAATGGATCTTTAGCGTCCTGTTCTTGTGCCCAGGAAAGATGCATCTTAAAATGTGTTTCCATGGGTCAAAAATAGGGGGTTTATCCTTGCATGTGCTGAGCGCGATGCAAGAATTCATCGAAAGGCACTAGTACTTCTTTGATCTTGCATTTTTCCTTCACCAAATGCATTACTTTGTCTTCAAACAAAAGATCATATACGTTTTTGGCTTCCTCTTTTTTAGCCAATAATTCTTTGGCCATCTGCTCGAGGCGATCATCCTCTACTGGGATACCGTATTGAGCAAATCGCTCTGCATATTGACCTTTGACTTGAGCAATGGCTTCGTCCATGGTCACTTTGATTTCATTTTTTTCAATGATGCTCGTCTCGATCAATTGCCAGCGCAATCCTTGAGAATAGTTAGGATATTCCGCTTCAATTTGCTCAGGGCTTAATGGTTTTTCGTTGCTCATGGCAATCCATTTTTTCATGAAGGCATCTGGTAAAGCTGGATTGAAGTGATTCACCAATTGACGAGCGGAAGTACGTTTAAACATCCAATGGCTGTCTTTAGAGAATACTTGAGTCATGTTTTCTTTCACCTTGGCTTTCATCTCATCTTCGCTGGTGACAGTGCCTTCTGGAAATAGTTTGTCATACAACTCTTGGTTCCATTCTGCCGGCTCGATATGATGAACGGCGTTAACCGTAAGGGTAACATTTCCTTCCAAATGGTGCAAATCATGATGGGTAATGCCCAACATTTTGGCCAAAGCTTCATGATCGCTATTCAAATGGTGCGGATTGACGGTCACAACGTCTCCTTTTTTCAGACCAATCAGACTTTTTTGAGTGGATGGGTCTTTTACATCTTCGATCGTAATGGTGGAGTTGGCATTCACTGGATGGTCTCCTTCTCCTTGGATCTGCACATCCAATAAGTCGTCTGCTCCGCTTTGCTCCGGCTCAGACATTTTGCCAAAACGCTTTCCATAATCTTTGATTTGACGTTGAATCAAATCGTCATTCACATCGATAACAGCATATTCCAGTTCGATGTTGTCATTTAAGTCAACATTGATTTCAGGAGCTAGACCAATTTCGTAACTGAAAGTGAAATTTTCAGGTTGGTCCCAGTTTCCTACTTCATCTTCCCCTTTGGGAAGAGGATTTCCTAAAACAGGGAGTTTATTATCGGCAATATGCTTATAAATGGCGTCTTGCAACACTTTATTGATTTCCTCCGCCAACACGGCTTTTCCATAACGTTGTTTCACCAAAGAAGCCGGAACGTGACCAGGACGAAAACCTGGCATCTGCATTTTTTTGCGGTAATCTTTCAATGATTTTTCTACAAGATGTGCATAGTCAGCTGGAACGATTTCTACTTTGATTTCCGCATTCAGTGCGTCAAGATTGTGTTGGGTGATTTGCATAGTCTTAAAAAAAGAAATACCGAGTTATTCGGTATTTATGTTACATATTTTGTCCGGATGGAGGGACTCGAACCCCCACGCCTCTCGGCACCAGATCCTAAGTCTGGCGCGGCTACCAATTACGCCACATCCGGATTTGGAATAAATGTTATCCCAAAAGGAGTGCAAATATACAACCTTATATGACATTTTCAATCAAAAATGTATGGATCTAGCTTGCGGGCATGAAATATAGTTTTCTTCTGTTCATTGGTTTTTTTTCCAATACTGTTTTTTGTCAGCAAAATAGAGTTTTCAGTGATCAACAATTGGCTCATCCAAAATCTATGTACGCGCTTGTCAATTTTCCCTCATTATTGGGAACAAAAAGCAGTCAATGGGCGGGTGTGGAGACAAGAAATTTATATCTGCAGACAAAGGAAAATGTGTTGACGGGCTTTTATTATCGGGGCAACGCAAAACGAAAATGGGGTTTGGTAGCTCAAAGGGAGGGAAACAGCCATTTTTCGCATTGGTCTTTTAATGCGGTATGTGGTTTGAGATTAACTGAAAGATTCAACTTAGGAGCCCTTGTAGGAGGTTATTGTCAGCGATTTCCAGAGTGGCGACAATATGGTTACAGTTGGGAATTGAATGGCTCATATTCTTCGGAAAAATCTTTGATTTTGTTTTGGTACAGATCCAATGGCCACCGAGATCTTTTCTCCAATCGTCCCAGCGCTGGGGTTTCCTTTAGTTATTTTATTGATGAAAGTTTCATGGTCCAATCAACTATTCAATTGCAGTCGTATCGGCCTCCGAGGTGGAATGTTATGTTATTCCAATCTGATGATCAGTGGAATTGGTTTTTGGCCATTCAATTCAATCCAATAGGAGGAAGTATGGGTTTTGTCAGGCAATTGGGAAAATTTACGATGCTTTACAGTGTTTATTATGGGTTACTTCCTTTTCCTTGTTTGCAAATGGGAGGTATATATGAGAAGTGATGGTATCCACCTTTTTGTGTTGGCTTGGTTCGTATTTCAAGGGAGCTGTTTTGGACAAACAGACTCTTTATCCCTATTGCTAGAAAATCAGAATATAGAAATCGAATTTGATGATCCCAGTGTAAGTGGAATGGAAAAGATTAATTTGAATGATCGAGACTTGTCTGCTTTGATGAAAATTGAGGGCGTTTCATTAAAGGAGGTATTGATGATTAAACAATATAGAAGATTGAATGGTGATTTTACGCATCCATTGGAACTATTTCAAGTTCAGGATCTACCGACAGCCATTGCTCAAAGGATACTCCCTTTTGTGGTAGCAAGACAAAGTCATGCGGCACAAAATGGAAGACCGTTTTCTAATTCTTTGATGGCTCGTTTTCGGCAATCGGAGTGGTCAAAGAGCGCGCTGAAGAGTGATGATAGTTGGAATCAATTGTTCAGATACAAAGGGGGTGTGAGCAATCTACAATGGGGTGGAATGATGACAAAGGATCAAGGTGAAAAATGGGGAGAGGGTTATTTATTTAAAAGTGGATATCTCAAATGGAATGGAGCCAATGGAAAGATAGAGGTAATTTTGGGTGATTATGCGCTGCAATGGGCGCAAGGATTGTTGAGTAGCAGTAGCTTTTTAACAGCTCCCTCTTGGCGTCTGCAAACATTCATTCAACCACCGTCGCAGATCAGACCGTTTACCTCCACAATGGAGACTTTGTCAAAAAGAGGATTGATCAGCAAAATTTCTTCTAAAAGAGGTGTGCTATTGGTGGGGGTTAATATTAAAAAGGTCCATGGCGCATGGGTTTCCGAAAATGAATTTATTCCCACTTCAAACACGACCTTTATTGATTCTACTTCTATTTCAAAATTTGAAACAGCGCGGAGAAGTGGTTTTTTTCTACTTCAACAATGGCACTTAAAATCAAATCATTGGGGAATAGGTATTTGTAACGATACGCTCAGAAATTTAGATCATCATGGCTTTTTTGGCAAGACGAAATGGTCTTTTTCTTGGAATAAACAAAAGGGTAATCATCATCTTTTTTCTGAATTCACTTTTGTTGAAATGAAATTCAAATGTGTCATGGGAGCGCTTTTCCACCTACATCCCACTTTTCGTTTCGGCGCATTTTTTTCTAAACTACAAATTGATCAATCCCCATCAGGATTTTTACAATCTTTCCGACAACAATTGGAGTGGCAAGTCCATTCTGCCATCACCGTTTACGCTGGTGTCTCTTTACAAAAAAAATGGTCTAGCGATATTTCTAAGGATTTTTTCAAGCGGCTTTTATTTCTGGAGTGCGAGTGGAAACCTAAGCGGAATCATCAATTCTATTATCGTGGATTCAAGGAACAACAGATGGTTTTTCTCCCTTGGGAGAATACTTACCAAGTAACGCATATTGCGGACCTTACCCATCGTGTGGATGCTGAGATTCCCATTGGTAATGCGTTTCAGTTTCATACAAGATTTGAAATTTCTCATAAAGAGAAGTTAAAAAAAAGAGCGCAATATTATTTTTTTGAATTGGATTATCATCCTTTTGTGATCCCTGTTTCTTGCGTTTTCCGGTATACCAGTTTTGATGCAGATGACTGGAATATGAGAAGATTTGTATTGGAAAGAGGTGTTTCAGGATCGTACAATATGCGCTCTTTGTATGGAGTGGGTGAGCGATTGAGTGTATTGATGAAGTGGAAACCAGGAAAGGTTAATGTTCAATGCAAGGTGTATTGGCAAGATCATTTTCAAAGAACATACTTCAACCGCTGGGCTTCCAATGGGTTTGGCACTCGAAGTGTTGGAGTTGAATGTTTAGTGGCCGTGGAATTGGGCTAATGGTGCTTTGTAACATTGGATTCCATTGTTTGTCAAAGGAGAAACAACCATTTGATTATCTTTGTTCCTCAAATTTTTTAATCATGTATCGTACTCATACTTGCGGTGAATTAAGAGCTGCACACATTGGAAAGGAAGTAACACTCAGTGGTTGGGTGCAACGCAGCAGGGATTTGGGAGGAATGACCTTTGTGGACTTACGAGATCGTTACGGCATCACACAATTGGCTTTCAATATGGAGAGTCACGAGGCGTTGTGTTTAGAGGCAAGAAAGTGGGGAAGGGAGTTTGTGATACAAGCCACTGGGAAGGTGATTGAGCGTCACAGCAAGAACAACCAAATGCCAACTGGTGAAATTGAAATATTGGTAGAAAATTGCAAAGTGTTGAACGCTTCAAAAACCCCTCCTTTTACCATTGAAGACGATAGCGATGGAGGGGATGATTTGCGTATGCAATGGCGATTTTTAGATTTGAGAAGAAATCCCTTGAAAAACAATTTAATGTTGCGACACCGCATGGGAATCGTGGCACGTAACTTCTTGGATCAACAAGGGTTTTTGGAGATCGAAACACCTTATTTGATCAAATCTACTCCTGAAGGAGCTAGAGATTTTGTCGTGCCAAGCAGAATGAACCCAGGACAGTTTTACGCACTTCCTCAATCGCCACAAACCTTTAAGCAATTGTTGATGGTCAGCGGATATGATCGCTACTACCAAATTGTGCGTTGTTTCCGTGATGAGGATTTGCGTGCAGATCGTCAGCCGGAGTTTACCCAAATCGATTGTGAGATGGCCTTTGTGGAGCAAGAAGATATCCTCAACACATTTGAATCCATGGTGCGCACTTTATTTCACGAGGTGAAAGGTATCGATTTAGGGGCTGTTCCCAGAATGACCTATGCCGATGCCATGCGTTACTATGGCTCTGACAAGCCAGACATTCGTTTTGATATGAAATTCCAGGCTCTTTCAGAAAAAATGAAGAACAAGGGCTTTGTCATATTTGACAACGCGGAGGTAGTGTTAGGAATCGTGGCAAAGGGCGCGGGAAATTATACGCGTAAGCAATTGGATGAATTGACCGAATGGGTAAAAAGACCACAAATAGGAGCCAAAGGATTGGTGTATTGTCTTTGCCAAGAAGGCGGAACATTCAAATCATCGGTAGATAAATTTTATACGCAAGAGCAATGGAAGGAGATTGCATCACAAGTGGATGCGGTGGAAGGTGATTTGATTTTAATTTTATCCGGCGAATTGCATGCCACACGAAAACAGTTGGGCGAGTTGCGATTGCACATGGGCGCTCAGTTGGGTTTGCGTAATCCAGAAGTTTTCAAGCCGCTTTGGGTGATGGATTTTCCTCTGGTAGAGTGGAATGAAGAGTCGCAACGTTGGTTTGCGATGCATCACCCCTTTACTTCTCCCAAGCCGGAGCATATTGCTTTGTTAGATACGGATCCTGGGGCAGTGAATGCCAATGCCTATGATTTTGTGATCAATGGTGTGGAAGTCGGGGGCGGATCTATCCGAATTCATGATCGTCAAGTACAAAGCAGAATGTTTGAGTTGTTGGGCTTCACACCAGAAGAAGCGCAAGAGCAATTTGGATTTTTGTTGAACGCCTTTGAATATGGCGCTCCTCCGCACGGAGGAATCGCGTTTGGTTTTGATCGTCTTTGCTCTCTATTTGGTGGCGCTGATAACATTCGTGATTTCATTGCTTTCCCAAAAAATAATAGTGGAAGAGATGTCATGATTGACGCCCCATCGGTAATAGAAAAGAAGCAATTGGATGAGCTTTTCATTGATGTGAAAACATTCGATGAATGAAAACATTAGCCGCTCCAATTTATTTCTTGTACAAACTTTGGATCGGATTGGTTTTCTGGGGTTCGTTAATGGCTTTGTATCCATTCTTTTGGCTTTTATTACAACGAAGAAGTACCTTCCCCATTGCTTTTCGATTGAAAAGGGTATGGGCGATGGTGTTGACTACTTTGATGTTTTGTCCAGTTGTAAAAGAATACAAGGGCACTATCCCTACGGGTCCTTTTGTCATTGCCAGTAATCATCAGAGTTATTTGGATACGGTTTTCATGTATCTCGTTTTTTCTGAGTATTTTGTTTTCATTGGAAAGGCAGAATTGATGAAATGGCCTCTATTTTCCATCTTTTTTAAGAAGGGGCAAGACATCCCTATCTATCGCGGAAGTGCCGTACAAGCGAGGCATTCCATGTTGAGGGCTTTGCGTGTAATCAAAAGGGGGGAGAGTATTGCCATATTCCCTGAGGGAACGGTACCGGAGGAGGCGCCTCAGATGCGTCCTTTCAAGAATGGGGCCTTCAAATTGGCCATCGATGCTCAGGTGCCAATTGTTCCGGTTACTTGGTGCCGAAACCACAAAGTGATGCTTGATCCTGCGAAATTCTGGCAATTTTCTTTACCTCAAGTGGTCAAGGTGGTGGTGCATCCAGCGGTGAATACCAAGGGAATGGTTGAACAAGATATTGTATCTTTGCGCAATCAAGTTTTTAGCATCATTCAACAACCTATTAAAGATGAAAATTGATAAGCAAACAGTAGATCGATTGGCAGAGTTGGCCAAATTGGAGTTTGACGAAGTTTCAGCCAGTGAAATGGTGAGCGATCTTAACAATATGTTGGCCTTTGTAGAAGAGTTAAAGTCGGTAGATGTGGGAAATGTCGAGCCTCTGATATTTGTGAATGAGAGCAATGTAAACCAATTAAGAGAGGACAAAGTGGTGGCGGTTACTACTCAAGCAGAGGCGCTCAAAAACGCACCGCAAAAGGACATGTATTACTTCCGTGTTCCCAAAGTAATTGCACAATCTTAATGGGACATCGATTGCATTGTTGAGCTTTAGAAATTGCGAAATTTGTAAAAAAATAAAAATATGTATCCTCCAGAATTAGTAGCACCCATGCGTGCTGAATTAGATCAAGTAGGTTTTGAACAAACAACAAGCGCCGCTGCCGTTGATGCTGCTGTAAGCGCTACTGGTACGGTATTGATGGTATTGAATTCCGTGTGCGGATGTGCGGCAGGGAGTATGAGACCAGGTGTCAAGAAGTCTTTGCAGAATGCGGAAAAGGTACCCGCGAAGTTGGTTTCATCCTTTGCGGGCGTAGATCAAGAGGCAGTGGCCCGCGCTCGACAATACATGTTACCCTACCCTCCCTCTTCTCCATGTGTGGCATTGTTCAAAGATGGAAAGTTGATGCACATGGTGGAACGTCATCATATTGAAGGTCGCACAGCGGACATGATCGCAGAGCATTTGAAGATGGTGTACCAAGAATTTTGTTGAAAGTATTGAGAAGCTATCCTCTACAAACCCAATAAAAATCGGCCTTTGCCGATTTTTTTATTTTTTATCAACAATTAGCGCGTATCTTTGCGCCAAATTTGTACGGCTACGATTTCTTTTTTTCGTTTTTCCGAGTGGAACATTGGAGTGAATCAGAGAGGTTGTTATAACTCGGACAGTAAACGAACATAATGAAAAATTTTGAAGAACTAGGATTAGTGCCTCCTATCTTAAAGGCACTATTGGACGCGGGTTATGAAAATCCTACACCCGTGCAAGAGGGAACCATTGAATGGGCTATTGAAGGACATGATGTGTTGGGTTGCGCCCAAACAGGAACAGGTAAAACAGCAGCTTTTACCCTGCCTATTTTAAATAGAATTGCGAATCAAAAAGAGAAGGGCATTAAAGCCTTAATTCTGGCGCCAACGCGCGAATTGGCGATGCAAATTGCTACTTCTTTGCGAGATTATTCTAAGTATATGCGCATCCATCACGCTGTGGTGTACGGCGGTGTATCGGCCTATGAGCAAATCAGAACCTTACGCCGTGGCGTAGATGTCTTGGTGGCAACGCCAGGAAGGCTTTTGGATCTTTATGATCAAGGACACATCAATTTAAGCAAGGTTCAGTTTTTGGTGTTAGACGAGGCAGACAGAATGTTGGATATGGGTTTTATCCATGATATCAAACATGTGGTTTCCTTGACGCCAGAAAATCGTCAAACGTTATTTTTCTCTGCCACGATGCCTGCAGATGTGCGCAAGTTGGCCATGGGAATTTTAAGAGATCCTAAGCAATTGGATATCGCGCCTACACAGGCAACAGCAGATCGAATCGAGCAAGAGATCATCATGGTACGCCGCGATCGCAAGCGCTCGATGTTAGCGCATTGGTTGACAGAGCATGAGGAAGGTCAAATATTGTTGTTTACTAAAACAAAACGAGGAGCAGACCGTGTAGAGGAAGATTTGAGAGAGGCGGGTTTTCATGCTGTAGCAATTCATGGCGATAAAAGCCAAGGCGCTAGAACCAGAGCGTTGAATGATTTTAAACGCAATAAGTCCAGAATTCTGGTGGCTACTGATGTAGCTTCTCGCGGAATTGATGTTGATCAATTACCGTATGTGATCAATTTTGATATGCCTGAAAATGCAGAGACGTATGTTCACAGAATTGGTAGAACAGGTCGCGCGGGCGCAACGGGTAAAGCCATTTCTTTTTGTTGTGAAGATGATAGAGATATTTTAAGAGAGATAGAGAAGCACATCAAAATCACCTTGAATAAAAATACCGATCATCCATTTGTATTAACACCAGAGCAGTTGAGCATGATGGAAGAACAACCCGGAAGAGGTGGAAATACTCAGAATAAGGGACGTTCAGGAGGAAGAGGTAGATTTGCCAAAGGTGGTTTCAAAAGTGGAGGGTTCAAAAGTGGTGGAAATTCTTCGTCTAGAAATGGCGATAAAAAGAAAAGTTCAAGTACTTTTAGCCAGTCAGGTGAAAAGAAAAAATCAGGTGGGAACGCAAGAGGACCCGCCAAGTTTTTCAAAGGATCTGCAAAAAGTAAGAATGTTTAAATAACGACAATATGAGCCAATTTAGTTACAACAAAACACAACATCCTTTTTTTGATACCCTTCAACAAAGAGTGTATTCCTATTTCGAGGAGAAGCAATTGGATATGACAGGAGGAGGAAAGTTGATGTTCAAGGCGGCGTTATTCATTGCAGCGGCGGTATTGAATTATTGTCTCTTGTTGTTTGTTGTACCTGTGGGATGGTGGAGTGTATTGTTGTGCATGGCCATGGGATTCTTGCTAGCGGCAATTGGATTTAACATCATGCACGATGGTGCTCATGGCTCATTTTCTAAATACAATTGGCTGAACAATTTGATGGGAATGAGTTTGAATGTAATGGGGGGTGATGTCAACTTGTGGAAGATCAAACACAATTTGATTCACCATAGTTTCACCAATGTCAATGGAATGGATGATGACATCAATATCGAACCGTATGTGCGAACCAACAAGTTTCAAAAGAAATATGCAGCCCATCGCTTCCAACATTGGTATGTCACTTTTTTGTATGCTTTGACTTATTTGAATTGGATTGGATATGCTGATTTTGAAAAGTATTTCACGAACAAAGTGGGAGACGTAAAATTCAGAAAATTGAGTGGGCAGTCGCACATTGCTTTTTGGATGGGTAAATTGGGCTTCATGACCATTGCATTTGTGATTCCATTGTTCATGTTTGGTTTCTTGAAAACATTGGTGGGTTTTATCATCATCACCTTTACCTGTGGCATTTTATTGGCTTTGGTATTCCAGGTGGCACATGTGGTGGAGGAAACCAGCTTTCTTTCTGGAGAAGATAAGAAGACAGAAGATGAGTGGGCCGTTACGCAATTGAAGGGGACTGCCAATTTCTCAACGCATAATCCAATTATGTTGTTTTTAACAGGCGGATTGAATCATCAAATTGAGCATCATTTGTTTCCTAGAATCTCTCACGTACATTATCCTGAGATCAGCAAAATTGTAAAAAGCACAGCCAAAGAGTTTGGTATTCAGTACCATGAGTATAGAACTTTTTTCCGCGCGGTGGCTTCTCATTATGCCCATTTAAGAACCATGGGTGTGGCTTAGAAAACTTTAAAACAAAATAGACATGAAAAAATTCATTTTACTTTTTACTGTTTGCAGTTTTCAAATGGTGATTTGGGGGCAGTCTTATTCTTTTTGGAAGATAAGTGAAGGGCATAAGATGAAATCTCCAGGGTTATCCATGAATGCTTCCAATAAATCTTTGATGAACATCATGCAACGTTTGGACAGTGTGCACAATGCCATGGGATCTCAGGTAATGTATTCCGAAGGTTATTGGTATGATGCCAATCACATCTCAATGGGCTACTATGCAACAGAATGGAATACTGATATCAATGCGATGGACACTACTTACAAGGAGGTCTATACATACAATGCGAATAACCAGATTCAGCAGATTTTGGTTTGGAACTTTGACGGATTAGCCTTCTCATTATTTTCCAGGACGCAAATGCAATATGATGGAAATGGCAATGTAACGCAAGAGACTGAGGACTTGTGGGATAGTAGTGTGGGAATTTGGAATCCCAATCAGCAAATTCAGCGCACATTCAATGGGCAGGACCAAACAATTACCGAGATTACTCAGTCTTGGGACTTTGGAACAGGTCAATGGGTGAATATGTCAAGGGTAACCAATACTTATGGTACTGCTGGTATTATCAATGCATTGTCTGAGTATTTTGATGCGATGACAAATACTTGGCTTCAGATTTCCCAAACGCAATATACCTATAGCCCGGAGGGTTTGTTGTTGATGGATGTAAGTCAGTACTTTGATGATGTGATGGGTATTTGGATTCCCAGTGCAATGGTAGAGTATACCTACAATAGCGCCGGACAGGAAGAATCGGCTTTGTCTTCATACTACGATACGGGATTTGAAATGTTTATGCCGATTTCTCAAGTCAACTTCGTTTATGATCAGGCGGGAAACAATATCCAACAGGTTGTGACGGATCCCAATGATCCATTCAATCCGCAGTATCGTCAGAACTTTGTATTTGACAATACCTATGCTTATTCTGATTTGATTTTACCTTATTACTTGATTCAAGACATTCCTGAATATTTCACGCACAAGTTATTAAATTTGAGCCTAGAGACGTGGGACGGGGTTCAATGGGTTTTGGAGAATAATGCCGATTTGTTTTATTCTCAGCAAACAGTGAGCGCGGTTTCTGAATCCTACGCTCGTCATGATGTGATGTTGTTTCCTAATCCAGCAGTATCTCAATTGACCATCAAAACCAATGGTGTTAGTCAACCTGCCATATTGGTGGATGCACAAGGTCGTTGTATCCAAAGACAAAACATCAGTGGCACTGAGCAAGTAGATGTTTCCAATCTATCCAATGGGGTTTATCATTGGATCATCAATGGAAGATCATATACGTTTGTCAAGTAAAAAAATATTGATCACTAAAAAAGGGGCCAACGCCCCTTTTTTATTGCCTTTCTTCCAAAACTTTTATAACGTTCCTCTCAGTTCTTGTTCTCTCTCTATCGATTCAAACAAGGCCTTGAAGTTTCCTTTGCCAAAACTTTTGGCGCCCTTTCTTTGAATGATCTCAAAGAACATGGTGGGGCGGTCTAAAACAGGTTTGGTGAACAATTGAAGCAAATAACCCTCATCATCTCGATCGATGAGAATTCCCAACTCTTTCAAGGGCGCTAGGTCTTCATCGATTTTTCCCACACGATCCAAGACATCATCGTAATAGGTGGGCGGTACATAAAGAAACTCAACACCACCTGCTTTCAACGCTTTTACGGTTTCGATAATATTATCGGTAGCCACGGCGATATGCTGCACGCCGGCTCCGTTGTAAAAATCAATATATTCCTCAATTTGACTTTTCTTTCTTCCACTGGCGGGCTCATTGATGGGGAATTTGATTCTTCCATTTCCATTGGACATTACTTTACTCATAAGGGCGGTGTACTCTGTGCTGATATCTTTGTCATCAAAGCTTACCAATTGAGTAAAGCCCATCACTTTGGCATAAAACTCACACCACTTGTTCATTTCATTCCATCCCACGTTTCCTACCATGTGGTCAATGAATTTCAACCCTACCTCCTTTGTTTTGAATGCAGGGTTCCAAGGTTGATATCCCGGTATGAAGGCGCCTTTGTAGTTTTTTCTCTCTACAAAATAATGGAGTGTTTCTCCATAGGTTTTGATGGCTGAAATTACCACTTCACCGTCTTTGTCTTTTAAGACAACCGGCTCAAGAGCGGATTCTGCGCCTCTCTGGGTCGTTTGCTCATAGCTATATTTTGCATCTTCCACCCACAGGGCCACTACTTTTACTCCATCGCCATGGTCGTTGATGTGTTGATTGATGGGTCCTCCCGCTACTAGCGGAGAAGTCAGCACCAATCTGATTTTATCTTGTTGCAAAACATAGGAAACGCGATCTCTAGACCCTGTTTCCAAACCGGCGTAAGCCAATGGTTGGAATCCCCAAGCACTCATATAATAATGTGCGGCCTGTTTGGCATTGCCTACATACAATTCTACAAAGTCGGTTCCCATTAAAGGAAGAAAATCTTGCTCAGCGGCCAATACCTTTTCTGATTTTTCTGTTGTTGTACTCATCTTTTATTTTTTATCTAACCATGAATATGCATAATCGACATCACTCAACTCCACTGCAGTTTGGGTGAGCATGAGGGGTTTAAAAGTGTCCACCATTACCGCTAATTCAAGTGTCTCTTTTTGTCCGATACTTCTTTCATAAGCACCGGGGTGAGGTCCATGGGGAATTCCTCCGGGGTGAAGCGAAATGTATCCTTTTTCGACATGGTTACGGCTCATGAAATCGCCGTCCACGTAATAAAGCACTTCATCAGAGTCAATATTACTATGGTTGTAGGGCGCAGGAATGGACTTGGGATGGTAATCGTATAATCTTGGACAAAAGGAACAGATCACAAAATTGTGCGCTTCAAAAGTTTGATGCACGGGAGGTGGTTGATGCACGCGCCCAGTTATAGGCTCAAAATCATGTATAGAAAAGGCATAAGGATAATTATATCCGTCCCATCCTGCTACGTCAAAAGGGTGAGCCGCATAGAGCACTTCATGAAGCACACCTTGCTTTTTTATTTTGATCAAGAAATCCCCTTTTTCATCGTGACATTCTAATTCGTATGGTCTTCTTATGTCTCTTTCACAAAAAGGAGAATGCTCCAATAATTGCCCAAACTCGTTGCGGTAGCGGTGTGGTGTAACCACAGGACTGAAACTATCCACAATGAAAAGTCTATTCTCTGCGGTGTTGAATTCAATTTGATAGATCATTCCTCTTGGAATCACCAAATAGTCTCCATAGCTGAAGTCAAGGTTTCCCAACAATGTGCGCAATTTCCCGCTTCCTTGGTGCACAAAAATAACTTCATCCGCATCTGCATTTTTATAGAAGTATTGCTTCATGCTTTGAGAAGGGGCAGCCAATGAGATATGAAGGTCGTTGTTAAATAATACAACTTTTCGGCTTTCTAAAAAATCCTCATTAGAAGGAACTTCGAATCCCTTCAGCATGTATGGTTGGATATTTTTTTGGATGGCGGCAATGGGGCTTACGTCTTTTGCATTCCCCACATTTTGGATCATCGTGGGACGGTTGACATGATACAACAAGGACGACATTCCACTGAAACCCTCGGTGCCAAAAAGCTGCTCATAGTGAATTCCACCGTTTTGTTTTTCGAAAACAGTGTGTCTTTTGTGAGGAATATTTCCTAATTGATGATAGATGGGCATACAATAATTTTTTAGTCTTTTAAGTCTATTCTGGGTGGCTCAACCATATCATCTACAATGATGGCAGAAGGAATTTCTTTTCTGATTTCTTTGAGTGACACGCGAGCTTCATTTTTGGAGAGAAAATTACCATATCTCAGCACATAGTCAGGGATGTTTTGGCTGATATAAATCATGGTATTGGGATGGTTGAGAATATATTGCTGCCGAAAACGCTTGGCTTCCTCCAGACTGCCCAAGAAAATCTGGATGCGATAACCACTCTGAAGCGAAGGTCTTCGCGTGGATTTTTCAAGTTGCATTACCTCTGTGGGAACATGCCAGGAGACCTTGCCAACTTTTTTCGTATGAATCTGTCCTAAAAGGAAATTCGAAAGAAAACACAATGAAATACACAGAAAAAGCGACCTCTTGAAATACATTGTCCAAAAGTAATTTTTTTTCACTTTCCATGGTGAATATTGTTGAGTAAAATTCACAATCATCACATTTTCAGTGGACTGCAAAATCTTAATGGATGTTGATTATTTAGAATTATTCTAAATTACAAAACAAATGCTCATGACAGTTCTGTGATAAACGTCTGTACTTATTTTTGCGCAACATTCCAAAGTGGATAAACAGTAAAAACCTAGCAATGACAGGCTTTTCAATAAGATTAAAAAAAATGCTGTTGGGTGTAATCCTAACGGTATCAACGAGCGCACAAATTTTTGGCGCTTCCATTCATGAAGGTGGCGATGTCGCCAGCGGAGAAAAATTGTTCAAGGCCAATTGTGCTTCTTGTCACAAAGTGACCGATGAAGTGTTGGCGGCTCCCGGTTTAAAAGGAATCGATCAAAGATGGGCCGGTAAAGATGCCTTGATTGTGAAGTGGATTCAAAATCCACAAGCCGCCGCCGGAACAGGTGACCCGTATATTAAAGGCCTTGTAGCAAAATATGTGGGTCAATTTGGTTGGATGGCAGCCCAAGCGGTTTCTGAAGCTGAAATCAAAGATATTTTGACTTACGTTAAGTCCGGTGGCGGTGCGGCGGCAGGAGCTGCTCCAGCAGGAACAGCTTGCCCGACTATCATGGAGGAGATCAATGCGGAATATGCGGATAGTGGAAGTAGTGAGAACATGATTTGGTTCATCATCATTGGTGTTATCCTGGCCATCATTGGTGCTTCAGCGGCCAACATCTCAAAATCGTTGAAGACGGCAGTAAATGAAAGAGAGGGTGTAGCTCCAATAGAAGACAAAACGTATTGGGAAGTAGTAAAATCTTGGATGTGGAAATACAGAGTGTGGGTAGGAGTTGGAGGATTTGTTTTGTTCGTATACTTCTTTGTGGTGGGTTATGAAAAATTGTACCGAATTGGGGTCAACCAAGGATATATGCCCCAACAACCCATTTGGTTTTCACACGCCCGTCACGTGTGTGAAAATGAAATTGATTGTCAATATTGTCACTCCAGTGCGGCAAAATCAAAGCACGCTGGAATTCCTTCAGTAAACATTTGTATGAACTGCCACAAGGGAATCAAGAAAGGTCCTCAAAGCGGTGAGAAGGAAATCGCCAAGATATATGCCGCCATTGGTTTTGATCCTGCTACTGGTCAGTATATTGAGAACTACGAGCAACAACCTATTCAATGGAACAAGGTGCATAATTTGCCAGATCACGTTAATTTCAATCACAGCTTGCACGTAACCGGTGCGAAGTTGGATTGTAAGCAATGTCATGGCCCTGTTCAGACCTATACGGTAGGCAGATTAGCGCCTATCGAGGAAATCAACGCGCAAGAAGATGTGGATGGATTGATCAAATTGACCAAGCCTACTTTAACGATGGGATGGTGTATTGAATGTCATAACAAGGCAGAGATTGATTTGAAGAGTTCAGACTACTATGTAGAGATGCATAAGCGTTTCCAATCTTCTGATTTAGGTAAAAAGACTTTCGAAGAAATCATGAAGGACAACGCGGTCACCGTCAAAGAAATGGGCGGATGGGAATGCGGAAAATGTCACTATTAATTTAAGGCCAATAATAGCATGAGTAACAATAAAAAATATTGGACCAGTTTGGAGGAATTCAACAATCGTGATTCTTTCCAAGATGCCATCACCAATGAGTTCAATGGTGAAAACAACGCCTTATCTGCATTTGCAGATGAGAAGCTTTCTAAAGCCAATACTGGACGACGCGACTTCTTGAAGTTCATGGGTTTCAGTGTGGCTGCAGCTACTTTGGCGGCATGTGAAGCACCTGTAGTGAAGAGCATTCCTTATGTTGTGAAGCCAGAAGATTTAACGCCTGGTATCGCTAATTTTTATGCTTCTACCTACTATGACGGAATGGATTATGCCAACGTTTTAGTAAAAACACGTGAAGGTCGCCCCATTTTCATCAAAGGAAATAAAACGCATGGCTTAGGTCATGGTGCTGTCAATGCACGTATCAATGGTTCCGTTTTAGAATTGTATGACGAGGAGCGGTTGAGAGGTCCTGTAGACGCCAAGGGTGGTGAATTGGATTGGGCCAGTGTGGACAGCATGATGTCTCAGGTTTTAACCAATGCCAACAGCATCCGCGTTTTGTCTTCAACCATTATTAGCACTACCACCAAGAAGGCGATGGCCGCTTTCTCCGCTAAATACGCTGGAAAAGTGAAGCATGTTCAGTACGATGCGGTTTCTTATTTTGGATTGACTTCCGCTCATGGAGAGGCTTTCGGTAAGGCGGTGGTTCCTCAATATCATTTTGACAAAGCGCAAGTGGTGGTAAGTGTCGGAGCAGACTTTTTGGGTTCATGGTTGACTTCTAATCTGTATCAAGGAGATTATGCGGCTGCTAGACGTCCAGAAAGTGGAAAGATGAGCAAGCATTACCAGTTTGAGAGCAATATGAGTTTGACAGGGTCAAATGCGGATGTCAGAATTCCGATCAAGCCATCTCAAGAGGGTAAAGTAATCGCAGCCATTTATGGAGCATTGTCAGGACAATCCGTGAGTGTAGATGGAATAGATGCAGCCATGATTGCCAAAGTAGCAGAGGAGTTGAAGAACAATGCAGGAGCATCTTTGGTAGTGAGTGGAAGCAATGATGTCAATGTCCAAAAGGTGGTGTTAGCAATCAACAAAATGTTGAATAATTATGGAGCAACCATTAACATGGATGCTCATTTGAATTTATATGCGGGTAACGATACTGCTGTATCTGAGTTGTTGGGTGAAATGAATGCGGGTACTGTGGATGTTTTGATCATCCATCAGGCCAATCCAGTTTATGATTTATCCAACCTCAATTTTGCAGACGCATTATCCAAGGTGAAGACTTCGATTAGTTTTGCCTTGTATCGCGATGAGACGGCGAGCCGTTGTTCGGTGGTTGCACCTGTTCATCATTCACTTGAATCTTGGGATGATTTGAGCGCCATCAATGGCAGAGTAGATTTGGTTCAACCCACCATCTCTCCATTGTACAATACGCGTCCTGCCGGTCAGAACTATATGATTTGGTCAGGAAACGACAAAAGTTATTATGATTATTTGAGATCAACATTCAATGCTGGATACACACCAGACATGATGAATAGCGATCAGAATTGGTATATGGCGGTGCACAACGGCACATTTGCCGCCAATACCGCACCCGCAGCATTGCCCACAGTGAGCGAGAATGGAGAGGTTGTAGCTCCAGTGGCTGTTGCAATGGGTAGCGCTCCTGATGTAAGTGCTGCTTTATCGGCGATCACCAGTGCGACTGAAGGAGCCTGGGAGATGTCCTTGTACACCTCTGTGAATTTGGGTTGGGGTAATCACGCCAACAATCCGATGTTGCAAGAAACACCTGATCCGATTACCAAAGTTACTTGGGACAACTATGTTGCCATGGCTCCCAAGGACATGGAGGAAATGGGCTTGAACATGTACATTGGAGAACAGGAAGCTTCTTCATTGGTGAAAGTTTCGGCCAACGGAAAAACTTTGGTATTGCCAGCAGTGGCTACCCCAGGCCAAAAGAGAGGTACATTCAGCATTGCGCTAGGATATGGAAGAGGAGAGGGAAATGAGGTCATTGGAAAGTCAGCTTATCAGGTGGATGGCGATGGAGAATTTATCATGGAGAATGATAAGAGAACGCCGATTGGTAAAAATGCCTATTCCCTGGTAAGCGGTGGTTCATATGTTGCTTTTAATGCAACATTAGAAGCTACAGGTGAAACGTATGCCATGGCTTCCACGCAATTGCACAGCACTGTAATGGGTCGTGACTCTGTGGTGAAAGAGACCACATTTGCCGCCTTTTTAAATGAGAAAGACAAGGCAAAAGGAAAAGCATCTTGGAATTTAGCGAATACTTTACCTGTTCATCACGATGTGAATGGAGATGGTGAAATTACCGCGCAAGGTGATCGTGTTCCAGTTCGAGATATGGACTTATGGGCAGCACATCCTGTGGAAAACGTAGGTCACAGATGGGGAATGACCATCGATTTGACTTCTTGCATTGGTTGTGGTTCATGTATTACAGCGTGTCATACAGAGAACAATGTACCAGTGGTTGGAAAAGATGAGGTGAGAAGACACCGCGATATGCATTGGATGCGCATCGATCGTTATTTCTCTTCTGATTTTGCCACATTGGAAGAAACAAAAGAGCAAAAGCAGTTAGGCACCATTGCAGCCTATGGAGACATGGAGATTCCCACCGAGAATCCTCAGACGGTTCACATGCCGATGATGTGTCAACATTGTAACCATGCTCCTTGTGAGACGGTTTGTCCTGTGGCCGCAACAGCACACAGTAATGAGGGCTTGAATAACATGGCTTACAATCGTTGTATTGGAACCCGTTATTGCGCCAACAACTGTCCTTATAAAGTGCGCCGTTTCAATTGGTTCAACTATGTGACCAATGACAAATTTGCGAAGTTCAATCCATCTCAGGACGAGACGATGCGTATGGTATTGAATCCAGATGTTACGGTTCGTACTCGTGGAGTAATGGAGAAATGCAGTATGTGTCAACAGCGTATTCAAGCGGGTAAGATTGAAGCGAAGAAGAAAGGAGAAGTGGTGAGTGATGGAGCCATCGTAACAGCTTGTGCGGAGGCTTGTCCAACTCATGCTATCGTATTTGGAGATTTGAATGATACAGCTAGTGAAAATACAAGCAGAGCCAATAACAATCGTTCATATCATGCCCTTGAAGAAGTAGGTATTCAACCGAATATTTACTACATGACAAAAGTTAGAAATATAGAAACTGAAGCCTAATCAAATCATATGCAAAAAGAAGCTTCCATTCGTCAGCCCCTCATTTTAGGTCACAAGACTTATCATGATATTACCAATGACATCGTAAGTCCAATTGAAGGTGCTGCTCCACGTCAGTGGAAAATTGCTATCACCATAGCAGCCATTATTGCCTTGTACGGAGTGGGTTGTATTGCCTACTTGGTAGGTACCGGTATCGGTGCTTGGGGATTGAACAAAACGGTAGGTTGGGCTTGGGATATCACCAATTTCGTTTGGTGGGTAGGTATCGGACACGCGGGAACCTTAATTTCTGCTGTTTTGTTATTGTTCCGTCAACGTTGGAGAATGGCGATCAATCGTTCTGCAGAGGCGATGACGATTTTCGCCGTAATGATGGCGGCTGTATTCCCTGTATTTCACATGGGTCGTGTATGGATGGCCTATTGGACGTTGCCATTGCCGAATCAATTTGGATCGTTGTGGCCTAATTTCAATTCTGCTTTGATGTGGGACGTGTTTGCGATCTCTACTTACTTCTCTGTTTCTTTGGTTTTCTGGTACATTGGTTTGATTCCAGATTTTGCCACCATTCGTGACCGCATGGTGAAGCCGGGCATGAAGAAGTTTTATAGTATTTTGAGCTTTGGTTGGTCAGGTAGAGCCAAGAACTGGACGCGTTTTGAGGAGGTGTCTTTGGTATTGGCGGGTATCGCAACACCGTTGGTATTCTCCGTTCACTCGATTGTATCCATGGACTTTGCCACTTCGGTAGTTCCTGGTTGGCATACCACCATCTTCCCACCCTACTTCGTGTCAGGAGCTATCTTCTCTGGATTCGCAATGGTATTGACCCTATTGTTGATCATGCGTAAAACCATGAGATTAGAGGCTTACATCCATGTGAAGCACGTGGAGTACATGAATATTGTGATCATTGTTACGGGTTCTATTGTAGGGGTAGCTTATTTGACCGAGTTGTTTATCTCATGGTATAGCGGTGTTGAATATGAGGCATATGCATTTATCAATCGTTTTTCAGGTCCCTATAGCTGGTCCTATTGGATGATGATGACTTGCAACGTAATTAGCCCTCAGTTGTTCTGGTTCAAAAAAATCAGAACCAACCTCGCTGCTACTTTCGTGCTCTCAATCGTAGTGAACATTGGTATGTGGTTCGAGCGATTTGTGATCATTGTGACTTCTATTCACCGTGATTACACTCCCGGAGCATGGGGTGAGTTTCATCCATCAGGAATCGATGTGGGAATGTTCATTGGAACCATCGGTATATTCTTCACTTTGTTCTTGTTGTTTGCTCGTTACTTCCCCGTATTGGCATTGAATGAGTTGAAGACTATCTTGAAGATGAGTGGTGAGAGTTATAAAAAAGAAGCAGAAAAACATTAATTGTTGAAATAAAAGATCATGGCGAACAAAGTATTTCATGTCATGTACGATGATGACCAAAAGCTGATGACAGCTGCTCAAGCATTGGTATCAAAGGGCATTCGCGTTAAAGATGTATTCTCCCCGTTTCCAGTGCATGGATTGGATCCTGTAATTGGAGTGAAGCGTACTAGATTGGCCATTGCGTCTTTCATGTATGCTACTACTGGAACATTGTTGGCGATCATTGGAACTTGGTATTTTATGATCCATGATTGGCCTATGAACATTGGTGGTAAGCCTAGTTTTTCATGGGTAGAGAACGCGCCTGCGTTTGTACCTGTGATTTTTGAATTCTCCGTTTTTTGTGGCGCACATGGTATGGTGATAACGTATTTATTGCGCAACGGTTTATTGCCAGGCATGCCTGCGAGCAACCCAGATCCAAGGACAACGGATGACAAGTTTGTAATGGAAATCGTTACGGATCAAAATTCGTCAATGTCAGCCTCAGAATTAGAGGCATTGATCAAAACAACCGAAGTGTATGAACTTAGCATCAAGGAATACTAGTATGAAGCGTCCTATTATCAAAATAACTGGATTTTTGGCTGTGATATTAGCCTTAACATCTTGCCGTGTAGACCCTAATTCAGCGGGATATGAATATATGCCAGACATGTATCGCTCACCGGCTTTGGAGGCTTATGTGGATTATGGATCCAACAAGCACATGGATTGGACATTGCAACAGAAAGAAACGGCTGGGGTGAAAATGAAGTTGTCGCGCAAGCCAGTGGCGGGTACGGTTCCTTACATGGAGTCTGATATGAAAAGAGCTACAGCGCTTTGTGCAACAGATGCCAATTGGATGGTAATGCCTTACGCTTTAAGAAATACTCCTGACGATTATGAGCGTTCTGCAGCTGAGATAAAATCTCCTTTAATTTCTAACAAGAAAAACATAGAAAAAGGCGCTGCCTTGTACCAACAAATGTGTGCCCATTGTCATGGTAAAGAAGGAAAGGGCGATGGTAAGATTTCTGCAGATGGTAAGATTGTAGCCCCAGATTATCCAGGTAAACTCAAGGATTTGTCAGAAGGCAAGATGTATCATTCCATTACCTACGGAAAAGGTTTGATGGGATCTCACGCCTCTCAATTGTCTAAGTTAGAGCGTTGGCAAGTAATAGAGTTTGTAAAGTGTTTGCAAAAGGGTATCACCGCACCTGAGTTTGATAAAGAGGGTAAATTGGTGATGTCGGCAGCCACTGCTGAGGCACCGGCTACTGAACCTGCAAAACCATAATTCCAAATCGAGAAAGAGTATGAAACAAGATAAATTGCAATTTGAAATTCCTGCTGGTGTGCAGAAGTGGTCAACCATCTGTATGGCCATTGGTTTGTTAGCTGCAATTGGTGGTTGGATCGTGGATCACACAGAACATCATCAATATTGGTGGGCAAATTTATTGATCAATGGTTTCTTTTATTTTGCTGTTGCGTTGGGTGCATTGTTTTTCTATGCATTACAATATGCAACAGAGGCGGCGTGGTCAGCACAGTTAAAAAGGATATTTGAGGCAATGTATGGTTATATTCCCGTAGGAGTCGGCGTCATCATCGTTGTTTTGTTGGCTGGTCAATTTCACATTCACCACCTATATCATTGGATGGATCCAGATGTGCATGATGTAAACAGCCCAGCTTATGATGAAATCATTGCCAATAAAAAACCTTATTTATCTGCTTGGTTCTTTTGGTTGAGAATGATTGCTTATGCTGGAGTGTTCATTTATTTTTCTAAGAAATTCCGCGAGTGGTCTATTCAAGAGGATACCGTTGGAGGAACAGAATTGCACTATCTACAATATCGCAAGGGGGCTGTATTTTTGGTTTTCTTTGCCGTCTTCTCATCTACTATGGCGTGGGATGTTTTGATGAGTATTGATACCCATTGGTATTCTACTATGTATGGGTGGTACATTTTTGCTGGCATGTGGGTAACCACAATGATCTTTGCCACGCTGGCTTTGATTTGGTTGAAAGGTTTGGGTTATTTCGGTAGTGTCAATGACTCCCACATACATGACATGGGTAAATGGGTGTTTGCGATTTCCATGTTGTGGAGCTACTTGTGGTTTTGCCAGTACATGTTGATTTGGTATTCGGATATTCCAGAAGAGGTTACTTATTTCCAAACACGTTATGAGCATTATATGGGTCTGATGTGGGGTATTTTCTTCACCAATTTTGCCTTGCCATTCTATGTGTTGATTGCCAGAGATGCAAAGAGAAATAAGAAGTTTTTGATGAGAGTGGGAGCCATTTTGTTTGTTTCTCACTTCTTTGATTTGTATTTGGCGGTAATACCAGGAACCAATCATGCCCATGAAACTTTCACAGGTTGGTTTGAATTAGGTTTGTTTATCGGATTTTTGGGTTTATTTGTGCGCATGTTTGTAACAGCGTTGAGCAAAGCCAATTTGATTCCAGTAAATCACCCGTTCTTAAATGAAAGTGAGCATCATAGTATCTAAAGTAAGTAGGAAAGAAAAATAAAAGAAAATGAACCTTATAATTGTTCTATTAGTAGTATTAGCCATCATTGCGATTGCTCAATTGACCAAGGTGTATGATTTATCACGCACTTTAAGGAATTCTAGAGAAGAGGAAATAACTCCTGCAGACAACAGACTCAACGCAAACGCTTGGGTGATTTGGATGTATGTGTTTTTCGCTGCTAC
>Ga0169931_10003628_pt1 | contig 24378 bp, 20 predicted proteins | sample Kivu_15m_20L_FD_129675 | JGI IMG/M metagenome (GOLD analysis project Ga0169931, IMG submission 129675) | Freshwater microbial communities from Lake Kivu, Western Province, Rwanda to study Microbial Dark Matter (Phase II) - Kivu_15m_20L... | ecosystem: Environmental > Aquatic > Freshwater > Lake...
GTCGGGGCTCGCGGCATGCGGACTGGCGTGCAGGGTGCTCATCGTGGTGTCACTTCAGGGTCAGGAGGTAGTCGGTCACGGCGTCCAGCTCCGCGTCAGAGAGCTTCAGGCTCGGCATGTTGCACTGCGGCTTCAGCACCTGCGGATCCGCGATCCAGGCGCGCAGATTCTCGCGCGTGAGCGGCGCCATGCCGCTGGCGATGGTCTGCCGGCTCGCAAGGTGGGTCAGATCGGGCGCGAACGCGCCGTCCGAGACCCCCTGCACCGCGTGACAGGTGCTGCATGCGAGATCCAGGAAGATCTCGCGCCCACGCGCCACCGCAGGCTCGTTCACCGGAGGTGCCGCCTGCGCCGCTCGCCACGCGTCGAACTGCTCCTGCGGCACCGCGCTCACGCGCAGCAGCATGCCCGCGTGCTGGTTGCCGCAGTACTCGGCGCACTGTCCCAGGAAGAGACCGGGCTTCTCCGCCACGAACCAGGTGTGATTGGTGTGGTTCGGCACGAGGTCGGTCTTGCCCGCAAGCGCCGGCACCCACCAGCTGTGGATCACGTCGGCGCTCTCCAGTCGCAGCCAGATCGGTCGGCCGACCGGCACCACCAGCTCGTTCGCGGTCACCACCTCGCCGCCAGCCGCATCGGGATCCGGATAGCGGTACTCCCACCACCACTGATGTCCGATCGCGACGACCGGCATGGCGCCCTCCGGAGGCTCCGTGCGCTCGATGTCGCGGATCACGCGGATCGTCACCAGCGCCAGCGTGAACACGATCAGCAGCGGCACGACGGTCCAGGCCAGCTCGATCGGGTTGCTGCCATACAGCTGCACCGGTTCGCCGCGATCGCTTGCGCGCCGCCGGAACTTCACGATGCTGTAGATCAGCAGGCCCTCCACCACCACGAAGATGCCCGCGCAGATGCTCATCACGAGCCATGCCATCGACTCGATCTGCCGCGCGGGCGGGCTGGCCGTGTCGAAGATCGCGGGATTCACGACAGGCAGGTCGGCTCCCGGCGCGCAGATCACGGGTTCGGAGGCGAGAGCCGTGGCACCAAGCAGCGCCACCGCGCTGATGACGAGCAAGCGTCCTGCCTGCCGAACGGATGAGGAATGGCCTCCTGCCACGGGCCGAAGTCTAACGAGATCTCTCAGCGATGACATCTCTCATGGAGCCAACCGCGAAGAAACTCGGCGCGGGCCAAGTGCCGGTGACAGGAATCGAACCTGCACTCCTTTATGGGGAAGCGGATTTTGAATCCGCCGCGTCTGCCAGTTCCGCCACACCGGCGTGTGGAAGCGAGCGGGGAAGTGTGACACGGCAGGCCCGGCTCGGCAAGCGCGCCCGTCGCACGCCTTGGCGCGCGCCACCGAATACCCTGCCCGGGCCATGAACGCGGCCCCCTCGATCGCCACCGCCGTCTCGATGAACTTCGCGACCAAGCGGCTCACGGACATCACGCCTGCCGACGCGCAGACGGAGATGCTCGAGGGCCGTTTCGTCTGGATCGACGTGAACCTGGAGCGAGCCGACGAGGCCCGCACGCTGATCAGCAGCCTTGATCTGTGCCCGCCGGAGGTGCTCGAGGACGCCTTCACGCGCGATCCCGCCACGCAGATCGGCCGCTACGAGGACTGCCTGCATCTGGTGCTCACCGGCTGCCGCCTGACGGGCCGCGCCTTCGACCTCGAGCGCGTGGACGCCGTGATCGGCGAGCGCTTCATGCTGACGCTGCGCCGAGGCCCCACCGAGTTCATGAACGCGGTGCACCGCGACTTCCGCGGCGACTTCATGCGCTTCGCGCAGAGCCCAAGCTTCCTGCTGTACGAACTGTGGGATCACCTGATCGACAACTACCTGAAGGTGCACGAGGCCTTCGACGCCCGCGTGGAGACGATCCAGCGCGCGCTCTCGGGCGACGTGGAGGAGACGATCTTCCAGGAGGTCTCGGAACTCAGCAGCGACCTGCTGCAGCTCCGCAAGGTGGTGCTGCCCGCCCGCTCCGTGCTGACGGAACTCGCCACCCGCAAGAGCGCCTTCGTGAGCGAGGCCACGCAACCCTACCTGGCGAACATGGCGGGCACGGTGGATCGCGTGCTGCAGGACGTGCTGGTGGATCGCGACATCCTGTCCGACTCCCTGAACAACTACATGTCGATGGTCGCGCACCGCACGAACAAGGTCATGAGCAAGCTCACGGTCGTGAGCGTGATCTTCCTGCCGCTGAGCTTCCTGTGCGGCGTCTACGGCATGAACTTCGAGGTGCTGCCCGAGCTGAAGTGGAGCTGGGGGTACGGCGCTTTCTGGAGCGCGGTGGCCGTGATCGTGGCCACGCTGCTGGTGCTGATGCGGCGCGCGAAGGTGCTGTGAGCGTCCGGAGCGGTCACTCCACGCCAGCTGCGCCCGTGCTGTAGTTGGGGCTTTCCTTCGTGATCTGGATGCTGTGGGGGTGACTTTCGAGCAGGCTCGCGCCGCTGATCCGCACGAAGCGCGTGTCACGGCGGAACGAGGCGAGGTCGGCGCAGCCGCAGTAGCCCATCGCCGAACGCAGGCCTCCCACCATCTGATAGGTGAAGTCGGCCAGGTTGCCGCGATAGGGCACGCGGCCCTCCACCCCCTCGGGCACGAACTTGCGCGCCTCGCTGATGTTGGCCTGGCCGTAACGATCGGCGCTGCCCTTCATCATCGCCCCCTCGCTGCCCATGCCGCGATAGGCCTTGAAGCGGCGCCCGCGGTGCAGCACCAGCTCACCCGGGCTCTCGTCCAGGCCGGCGAAGAGACCGCCAAGCATCACCGCGCTGGCGCCCGCGGCGATCGCCTTCGCGATGTCGCCGGACTGCCGCACGCCGCCGTCGGCGATCACGGGCACGGCGCCCGCGCCCTTCACGGCCTCCATGACCGCCGTGATCTGCGGAATGCCCACGCCCGTCACCACCCGCGTGGTGCAGATGGAGCCGGGACCGATGCCCACCTTCACCGCGTCCGCGCCCACGTCCGCAAGCATCTTCGCGCCGTCGCGCGTGCCCACGTTGCCGGCGATCACGTCCACCTTGAAGCGCTTCTTCACGCCTTCAAGCGTGTCGAGCACGTTCTTGCTGTGACCATGGGCGGTGTCCACCACGATCAGGTCCACATCGGCGGCCACGAGCGCCTCGGCGCGGTCGAACTGTCGCACGCCGATCGACGCCCCCACGCGCAGGCGCCCGCGGGCGTCGCGGCTCGCGCTCGGGTGCTTCGCCACGTTGTCCAGATCGCGCATGGTGATCAGGCCGGCGAGATTGCCCGCGCCATCCACGAGCAGCAGCTTCTCCACGCGATGCTCGAGCATGAGCCGACCCGCGCTCGCCGCGTCCACGTTCGCGGGCGCCGTCACCAGCTTCCCCTTCGTCATGACCTGGCCCACGGTGCGGCCATCGGTCGTGTCGAGGAACTTCATGTCGCGCCGGGTCAGGATCCCGACCGCCTTGCCGCGTCGCTTGCCACCCTCGGTCACCGGGAATCCGCTCACGCCCTGCTCGGTCATGAGCTGGCGCGCGCGCCCGATCGAATCCTCGGGAGACAGCACCACCGGATCCGCCACCACGCCGTTCTCGCTGCGCTTGACCTTCGCGACCTCGCGCGCCTGCGCCTCGACCGGCATGCTCTTGTGGATCACGCCCAGGCCGCCCTCCTGCGCGAGCGCGATGGCCAGCGAGGCCTCGGTCACGGTGTCCATCGGCGCCGAGAGCAGCGGGATCTTCAGCGTGATGTTCGCGGTGAGCCGCGTCGAGACGTCCACGAGATCCGGGGTGATCTCGCTCCACCTCGGCAGCAGCAGCACGTCGTCGAAGGTGACGCCATCGAAGGCGATGCGGTCTTCCATCTTGGAACAATGCCCGGCCCCGGTCCGAATGTCAATCACCCCGGAATTCCGCGGGATCCCTCGCGCACCCAGCGGTTCGCAGGTACCCTTCCCCCCTCTCCCCACGAGGAACTCACCATGTCAGGCGGCCCCGTCACCGAACCCACCCACGACTGCATCAGCCACTACGTGGGCACCCAGCCCGGCAAGGGCAAGGAGATCTGGGACAGCTGGCTGAAGGCGATCGTGAACGTCAAGGGCAGCGACCTGATCATCAAGTGCGGCGTGCCGCCGCGCATCCGCCACAAGGGCCAGCTGGTGGCGATCAAGTGCCCCGCGGTGAACCCCGGCGACCTGTTCCAGATGTGCATGGACGTGCTGGACGACAGCCAGCAGAAGATCTTCAAGCGACGAGGCCAGCTCGACTTCGCCTACGACCTGGACGGCAAGAACCGCTTCCGCGTGAACATCTTCATGGCGCGCGGCAAGCCCAGCCTGGCGGCGCGACTCATCTCCAGCACCATCCGCCGCTTCGAGGACCTCTACCTTCCCTCGATCCTGGGCGAGGTCAGCATGGCGGCGCAGGGCCTGATCCTGCTGGCCGGCGTGACCGGAAGCGGCAAGAGCACCACGATCGCGGCGATGCTTCAGTACGTGAACGAGCGCAAGAAGGCGCACATCGTCACGCTGGAGGACCCGATCGAATACATCTTCACCGACGACCAGTGCACGATCAACCAGCGCGAGATCGGCATCGACTGCGCGAACTTCAACGAGGCGCTGCGTGCGCTGGTGCGCGAGAACCCGGACATCGTGCTGGTGGGCGAGATGCGCGACAAGGAGACCTTCGAGGCCGCCGTGCGCGCCGCCGAGACGGGCCACCTGGTGTTCGGCACCATCCACGCCAGCAGCGCGTGGCAGACGCTGGGCCGCATCCTGGAACTCTTCCCGCAGGAGGAGCGCGAGCAGATCCGCAAGCTGCTCGCCTACAACCTGCGCGCGATCGTCTACCAGAAGCTGCTGCCCACGCTGCACCCGAACATCCCGCGCATCCCGGGCCTCGAGATCATGCTGAACACGCCCAGCGTGCAGAAGTACATCCTCGAGGAGCGCGAGGGCGAGCTGCTGGACATCATCCGCAAGAGCCACTCCGAGGGCATGATCGACTTCACCAGCAGCCTGGTGAAGCTGGTCGAGCAGGAGTACGTGCATGTGAAGGTGGCGCTGGAGGCCACGCCGAAGCCCGAGGAGCTGAAGATGAAGCTCAAGGGCATCGCCTGAAACCGGAGCGAACCACGCGATGACCCCCTTGCTGGCACAGGCCGTCTCGAGCGCATTCCTGATCGATCCGGTGAAGCCCGTCCTGGCCCTCGCGGTCGCGGCCGCAGGCTGCGCGCTCACGTCGCGAATGGCGAAGGACATCAAGTTCTGCGGACTGCCTTCGGGCCCGTGGCACATGAAGATGATCCTCGGCACCGCGGCGGGCCTGCTCGCGGTGGTGCTGGTGCCCACCTTCTACGCGGGCTTCCCGCTGCAGCTCGCGCTGACCGCCACGCCCTTCCTGCTGTACTGGCCCAAGCGCAACGACGCAATGCCCGAGAAGCTCCGCTTCGTGATCGGCGGCGAAGGCATCAAGGCCTACTTCGCCGAGCGCCGCAAGGGGCGCGCCCTCGCGGGCGCGCGTCTGACCTTCAAGGACGCCGAGAAGAAGGAGCGCCCCGTGCCGGCGAAGGGCGACGCCGCCCTGCCCGTGCATCAGGCCACCGAGGCGCTGGTGATGGCGGCGGTCGACCGTGGCGCAAGCCGGCTGGACCTGATCGTGAAGAAGGAAGGCGCGCAGGCCGTCGTGAGCGTGGATGGCGTGCGTGCGAAGATCGACGTGCCGGCGCCCGAGGTGGCGGTGGGCGCGATCAACCTGCTCAAGGATTTCTGCGGGCTGGACACGAAGGAGCAGCGCAAGCGCCAGAACGGCATGTGCACGGCGGTGCTTCCCGAGAGTTCCATCGCCCTGACCGTGACCACCTCCGGCGGTTCGACGGGCGTGCAGATGCGCATCGACTTCGACGTCGCCAAGCGCATGGGCAAGCCGCTCGATCAGCTCGGCCTGCTGCCCGCGCAGATGAAGCTGGTCGAAGCGATGCTGGCCCCCGAGGATCGCGGTGGCGTGGTGCTGGTGGCCGCGGCGCCTGGTCAGGGCCTCACCTCGACCGCGCTCGCCCTGCTGACGCGTCACGACGCGTTCACGAACGCCGTGAAGGCTCTGGAGCGCACGACGACCCATCGCGTGGAAGGCGTCGATCACCAGCTCTGGACGCCGGGAAGCGGCGTGGACTACCGCACGCAGCTTCAGTCGATCGTGCGTCGCAGCCCCGACGTGGTGATGGTCGACGACATCAGTGAGCCCGGCACGGGCAAGGTGATCGCGGCATCGACCTCGTCCGATGTACGGTTCTACGTGTGCATCGCCGTGGACGGCGTCGGCCCCGCGGTGACCGAATGGTTCCGCGCGGTTGGCGACGTGCCGATGGCGGCGACCCCACTGCGCGCGGTGGTGACGCAGCGTCTCGTGCGCCGGCTCTGCATGGCGTGCCGCGTGCCGTTCCAGCCCTCGCCCGACCAGGCGAAGCGGCTCGGCATCGCCGCCGGCAAGCCCGCCGAACTCTTCCGCGCAGGCGGCAAGGTGCAGGTGAAGAGCAAGGTGCAGGACTGCCCGATGTGCCGTGGAACCGGTTTCTCCGGACAGATCGGCGTGTTCGAGGTGCTGCCGATCGATCAGGAGGCGCGCAACCACCTGGCGAAGGGCGACCTGAAGAGCGCCTACAACGCCGCACGCCTGAAGCACCGCGCACCCGGCATGCAGGAGGCCGCGCTGCTTCGCGTTCGCGAAGGCGTGACCAGCCTCGAGGAAGTCGCACGCGTGTTCGCGCCCCCTGCCCCGAAGCCTGCGACCGCCGGCGCGGCACCCGCCGCCGCCAAGCCCTCCCAGCCCCCGAAGAAGGCCTGACCCATGTTCTCGATCCTCTCGATCGGTTCGCTGCTCATCGTGCTGCTGATCGCCTATTGGTGGGGCAATCAGGGCGCGTTCGACGCGCTGATCCACCTGATCGCCGTCGTCATCGCGGGTGCGCTCGCGCTTGCGCTCTGGGAACCGGTCACCCACGCGTTCCTGCTCACGCCGGCGCTGTCGGAGTTCGGCTGGGGACTTTCGCTTGGCGTGCTGTTCCTTGCGCTGCTGGCGATCCTGCGGATCGTGCTCGACAAGCTCTGCCCGGTGCGCGCGCGCATGGCACGCTGGGCCGATTGGGCCTTCGGATCGCTCATGGGCCTGGGCAGCGGCGTGCTCACGGTCGGCATGATCCTGATCGCGGTCGGCCATGTGGCCACCGCGCGCGAGCTCGCCGGCCACGAGAACTGGAAGCGAGACGCGGGATCCCCAGCGCCGATCGCCTCGAACGCGGACGCTCCCGCCTCACTGTGCGTCGCCGCGACCGCGGGCTTCTACAACCTCGTTTCCGACGGCGGTTTCGCCCCATGGATCGGTGCGGGCTCGCTCGCGTCGTTGCGACCGGACATCGGCGCCGACGCCGACAGCCTGATGCGCGACTCGGTCGAGGGTGGCAAGGGACGCGTCTCCCTCACCGCGGCCGGACTCAGCGTGAGCGGCTTCTATCTCGATCCGTCGTTCGCGATCAAGACCGGCGGGCCCGGTGCATTCGCGGTGCTGATCAATCCCAAGTCGCCGTCCTTCGACTCGTCGGGAGGATTCTCGCTGGCCGCCTCGCAGGCGCATCTGATCGACGCCTCGACCGGCACCAGCGCCTTCCCGGTGGAGTTCTCGCAGCGTGAGGCAAAGTCGGGCGATTCGCTGGTCCTTTACAGCTTCGCCGGCGACGCGAACTACCTGACCACCGCCAGCAGCTCCGCCGAAAGCGTGGCCTGCCTGCTCTTCCCGTCGAAGCCCTTCGGGAACTCCAAGGGGCCCTTCTACCTGCAGATCAAGGGCCTTCGATTCGAACTGCCGAACCCGACGCCGGGCCCCGAAGGGCTGGCCAAGGCGGTGCAGAGCGGCGGCAAGACGATCGCCGTGGCCGCCGCGGGCGAGGACGTTCCGGTGATTCCGGAGAACCAGCTGCGCATGGACGCCGGCGTGCAGGGCGTCCTGATCGACAAGAACAACATGCCGGGCTCGCTGAAGGAGGATGGCAACCTGCTGATCGGGGGCGCCGCGGAGCGCATCTCCAAGGCCGACGCCACCGCGGGCGACGTGCGTTTCATCAAGGAAACCGAAGGCTCACGGATCCTCCGGCTCATCTGCAGCCGCGACACGGTGGTCGACCTCTTCAACACCGACCGCACCCGCAAGGACGCCGAGAAGGTCGGACCGAACGGCCAGCCCGTGCTGATCGACGCCACGGGCAACATCTACGCGCCCGTGGGCTACATCTGGCGCGACGAGCAGCGCGACGAATACGAGATCTATCTGGACGAGGAGCCCAAGGAAGGCCTGACGCTGAAGCGCTTCGCGCGCGCCGCCAACAGCGGCGAGATCTTCATCCTGTATCGCGTGCCGATCGGCGTGACGGTGAAGACCGTGGCGCTGCGTGATCCGAACAAGAGCATGGCGGATGCCCGCATCGTCGGAATGGCCGACATTGCGGTCGAAGCGGGCGTGAAGAAGGCGCGCTGAAGCACGACGGCGTCCGACCCGCGCACGCGGCGATGCGCACCACGGACGGAACCTTGCTCAGGCGCCCTGCGCCTTCAGCCAGCGCTCCACCCAGTGGATGTCGAAGTTCGCCGAGCAGAACTCGGGCCGCTCCATGATCCGCTGGTGCAGCGGGATCGTGGTCTTGGCTGGTCCGATCTTGAACTCCTTCAGCGCCTGACGCATGCGCACGATGGCCGCGTCGCGGTCCTGGGCGTGCACGATCAGCTTGCCGATCATGCTGTCGTAGTTCGCCGGAATGCGGTAGCCCGCGCGCGCGTGACTGTCGAGGCGAACGCCCGGGCCGCCCGGCGCCGCGAACTGCTCGATCAGGCCGGCCTGCGGCATGAAGCCGCGGTCCGGGTCCTCGGCGTTGATGCGCACCTCGATGGCGTGTCCGCGCGCCTGGATGTCCTTCTGCTGCATCGGCAGCGGCTCGCCGGACGCCACGCGGATCTGCGTCTGCACGATGTCGATGCCCGTGATGAGCTCGCTCACCGGATGCTCCACCTGCACGCGGGTGTTCACCTCGAGCATGTAGAAGTCCTGGTTCTTGTCCATGAGGAACTCGACCGTGGCCGCGCCGCAGTACTTGGCCTTGCGGATCAGCGCCGCGGCGCTTTCGCAGACCTTGTCGCGCTTCTTCGCGTCAATGCCGGGCGCGGGCGCCTCCTCGACCAGCTTCTGGTGACGACGCTGGCTGCTGCAGTCGCGCTCGTACAGGTGCACGGCGTTGCCGTGGTTGTCGCCGATGGTCTGCACCTCGAAGTGGCGCGCGTTCTCGAGGTACTTCTCCACGTAGACCGTGCCGTTGCCGAAGGCCGCGAGCGCCTCCTGCTGGGCCTTGCCCACGCTGTCGCGCAGCTGCGCCTCGTCGCGGGCCACGCGCATGCCGCGCCCGCCGCCGCCCGCCGCGGCCTTGATGATCACGGGGTAGCCGATCTCGCCGGCGACCTTCGCGGCCTCGTCGATGTCGTCGATGCCGCCCTCGGTGCCCGGGAAGACGGGTGTGCCGGTCTGGCGCGCCAGGCGCTTGCAGTTCACCTTGTCGCCAAGCAGGCTCATCGCCTCGGGGCTTGGGCCCACGAAGGTGATGTTGCAGTCGCGGCACACTTCGGCGAAGTGCGCGTTCTCGCTCAGGAAGCCGTAGCCGGGATGGATCGCGTCGGCGCCCATCACCTCGGCGGCCGCGATGATGCGCTCGATGCGCAGGTAGCTGTCCTTCGAGGGCGGCGGCCCGATGCACACGCTCGCGTCGGCCTGCTCAAGCCACGGCCCGTCCTTGTCGGCCTGGCTGTACACGCACACGGGGCTCACACCGAGGGCGCGGCAGGCACGGATGACCCGCAGCGCGATCTCGCCACGGTTGGCGATCAGGATTCGCTTGAACATGTTCGAGGTCGCCTCAGGGCTTCACGAGGAACAGCGGCTGGCCGAACTCGACCGGATCGCCGCTCTTCACCGGGATGCGCTCGATGGTGCCGCTGCAGCCGGCCCTGATCTCGTTGAAGATCTTCATGGCCTCGACCAGGCAGACCACCGTCTCGGGCCCCACGCTTGCGCCGGCCGTGATGAACGGCGGCTTGTCGGGCGAGGGCGACGCGTAGAACGTGCCGACCATCGGGCTCTCGATCTTCACAAGGCCCGCATCGGAATCCTTCGCCGCCGGCGCGGCAGCGGCAGGCGCAGGCGCCGCTGTGGGAGCGGCAGCCATCGGGGCCGCCATCACGGGCGCGTGGTGCACGATCTGCGGCGCGGCCTGCGGCGTGGGGCGACGGATGGTGACCTGCTCGTCCTTGTCGCGAAGGTCGAGTTCGACCAGGTCGTTGGTCGACATGAGGCGGACGAGTTCCTTCAGCTTGCGGATGTCGATCATTCGTGAAATCTCCTGCGCGCGACCGGTCCATCGCCCGTCAGGCGGCGAATGATACGCGATCTGCGTCGATCCCGCGTCGATTCTGAGCGGATCGTGCCGACTTCCTCAAACCCTCAGACTGGCGGGCTTTGCGAGGATCTCGGCGGCGACGAAGGCGCTCCGGACTCCCTTCGCCGTCCAGCGAGATGGCCTGCTCGCCTGCCAGTTCATCGCCGCCTCCATTGCGACCTTGCCGGCGAGACCCGGCAGGCGCACATCCCCCGCCTTCGCTGCCGCGACCTTCGCCACGACCGGTGGCACCGCGGGCGACTGCGGGATCGGGGTCAGTGGTTTGGGCCGAGCGGCAGCAGGCCTCCGCTCGGGGGCCGGTCGGGGCTGAACGGGGCGCGGTGCCGGGGCGCTGGAGCGCTCCACGCGGACACGCGGAGCCTCGGCTGGCCGTTCGCGCGGCCTCGTGAGGTCCTCGAGAGCCGCCTTGTCGCGCTTCTTCGCCTTCTCGCGAGCGGACAGCCATCGGCCGATCAGGTTGACCGCGCCAAGCAGGGCCATCATCACGAGAACTTCCCAGCGCATGGCCGAAGCGTACCACTACCAGCGCGGCATGGCGACAGGCTGCGCGGCGATTCCATGCGCCCACGCGAACGGCGCGCCGAACAGCGCCGACAGCGACTCGGGATTGGCCACCGTGGCGACCGGCCCGAGCGCGCGCACCGCGCCTTCGGCCATCAGGATCGCCTGATCGCAGCAGGCGCCAAGGAATCCGAAGTCATGCGTGGCCACGATCACCACGCATCCGCGATCCGCGCAGGCTCGCGCCACGCGAGCCACCGAGGCGCTCCACGCCGGATCGAGCGAGGCGGTCGGCTCATCCAGCACGACCAGCTGCGTCGTCGGGGCCAACTGCGCCAGCATGCGCGCGACCGCCACGCGATGGGACTGTCCGGCGGACAGCGCATCCACCCGGTCCATCTCACGCTCCAGCAAACCGACCTGCCGAAGGGACCGCTCCACCGCCTGCGGATCGCGCTGCATGCGCAGACGGCCCAGCGCGACGACCTCTCCCACACGAAGCGCCGGCGGCATCACCGACCGCTGGGGAACGAACGCGATGCGCGCGGCGCGTTCGGCCGCCGCCATCGCGTGCACCGGCACGCCTGCAAGCGTGATCGCCCCGGACTGGATCGCCTGCAGTCCGCACACACCGCGCACAAGCGTGGTCTTTCCAGAAGCGTTGGGGCCGACGACGCCGTGGACGCGGCCTGGCTCGAAGGCCACGCTGACCGGGCCGAGTTCGAACGCGCCCATGCGGATCGACATGTCACGCGCCTGCAGCGTCATGTGCGCCAGGCTCCCGCGGCGCCACGGCGCAGCAGCATCAGGAACGCCGGTCCACCGGCCAGTGCGCACACCACACCGACAGGAACACGCCCACCCTCGACAGGGATGATCGCACGAGTCGCGTCGGCCAGCACCAGCAACGCCGCGCCCACCAGCAGCGTCGCGGGCACGGTTCGGCGGTGCGCACCACCCAGAAGTCCACGCGCCGCGTGCGGTGCGACGAGTCCCACGAACGCGAGCGGGCCGCAGAGGGCCGTGGCCGCGGCCGCGAGCGCGCTGGCCCCGAGCACGATCGACCATCGCATGCCCGTCAGCGGTACACCGACGGAGCGTGCCTCGTCGTCGCTCAACTGCATCGCGTCCAGCGCGCGGCCGCCAGACCATGCACCGACGGCCGCGACGCCAAGCACCAGCAGCAACGCCACCAGCAGCACCGTCGGCGGCGCCTCCGGCACGCGACCCAGCCCCCACGCATGCACGGCCACCCGCTCCGAGGGCGGAAGCATCCATTCGCACAGGGTCGCCAGCGCGCCCAACATCGCGGCCACCACCACGCCGGCGAGCACCAGCGACACGGGGTCGAGGCCGCGCTCGCGACTCCGTCCGAACGCGATGCACAGCAGCAACGCCACCATGGATCCGGCGCAGCCCACGACCACCGATGCCGCGGGCGACACCTGCGCGCCGGCCTTCCACGCCAGCAACGCAGCCAGCGCCATCGCGGCTTGCGCCCCACCGCTCAGACCCAGCACGAAGGGCGACGCCAGCGGGTTTCGAAGCAACGACTGAAGCAGCAACCCCGACAGCGCCAGTGCCGCGCCCGCCGCCGCGCCACTCGCGACGGCACCAAGACGCCAGGCGGCCGCGTCAGCCTGCCAGCCAAGCTGCAGCGTTCCATCCAACGAGCGCGCCACAAGCAGCCGCGCGGCCACGCATGCGACCGCGATCACCAGCAGCGCGATCCAGCCGCGTGCCGACCTCATCGCGCGCGCGCCTCCAGGCTTTCGCGCCACGCACCAAGCCCCTCGCGAAGCGCGGGCCCGGGGCGAAGCAGGCGCCCATCCTCGATGCACTCGAACGCGATCGAGCGTTGCGCACAGGCGGCCTCCAGCGTGGCCCCCGACGGGCATGCTCCGATCAGCAGGATCGAGCGCGGGCGCAGCGCGAACAGATCCTCCAGGCTCATCGGCGGATAGCCCGGCGTGGCCGGCGACGTGACGCCGCCCCACGCGGCCCATGCCTCCGCAAGGAAGGCGTCGTTGCCGATGGCCATCACGGGTTCGGCCGAAAGCAGCAGCACCGTCGGCGAGCGTTCGGACAGCGTGCCGAGTGGTCGGAGCGCCTGCTCCCATTGCGCCTCACGCGCGGCGGATGCCTGCACGCCGACTGCACCAGCGACGCGCGCCTCGAGGGTGCGAACATCCGCGAGCGACGCGCACGCGACCTCCTCCACGCGCCAGCCACGGTCGGCCGCCGCCTCGCGCAGTCCCGGCGGCGCACCCATGGCAGTCCGCTGCAGCAGGATGAGGTCGGGCCTCGCGGCGGCCAGACGGCCCAGATCGACTTCAGTCATGGAGCCGAGCGCGGGGACCTCGGAAACGCCCTGGCACCACGGTGTGCGGCCGACCAGACGATCGCGAAGGCCCAGCTCCACCAGCGTCTCGGTGATCGCGGGCGAAAGGCTCACCACGCGCATGGCCGCCGACGACGCGGATGCCGCCGGCGTCGCGTCCGCGCACGCGGCAAGCGCCGCAAGCATCAGGACCATCAACGCGCGGCGCATGCGGGCGATCGTAGCACCGTGGCTGCAGCGACCCGCCGCTACACTTGCCGCAATGAGCGTGCTTGCGACCGTCAAGCGCCTGTTCGTCGGCCCCTGGCGATCCGCGGGCCGTGCACCGGCGCAGCCAGCCCCCGACGCCGCCGCCGTCGCCGACGCGCTCATCTCGATCGCCACGCACCTCCGCGCGGAAGAGCGCGAACGCCAGAGCGTGGTGCCGCTGCTCGAGCGGCTGCCCGAGAGCCTGCAGAGCCTGCCCGAGATCGCGCGCCAGCAGGCCCGTCTTGGCGAGGCGATCGGATCGGCGCTGGTGCAGCAGCGCATCCGCGACCAGGGCATCGAGGAGATCCTGCGCCGAATCGCCGAGGGCGTGGGACAGCAGACCAGCACGTTCGGGCTGGTGCAGCAGCAACTCGACCTGAATCACGAGGCCGCCCAGCGCGTGGCCGAGGGCGTGACCAGCCTGAGCCAGGGCGTGGGCGAGCTCTCCACCGGTCAGCGCCGCAACGCCGACGCGCTGACGCAGATGCTGGACCAGTTCCGCGCGCACGACGCGGCGATCGATCGCATCACCGCGCGCATGCAGGTGTGGCTGGTCTTCGCCACCAGCATCGCGGCGGGCGCCACGATCGCCTGCCTGCTGCTGGCCTGGGCGCTCCTGTCCGGCCGCTGAGCCGCGTCGCTTTCGCCGGGGGTCGTCACTTCGCTTCGCAACCATGCAAAGGACCCGACGATGTATGGACTCGTGAACCAGGCCGTGCAGGACTTCGTGACGCAACACCACGGGGCGGACACGTGGAAGACCGTCCGCGAGAAGGCGGGCGTGCAGGATCCCGAGTTCCTGCCGCTGCAGCAGTACCCCGATGCACTCACCTTCGCGATGGTGGGTGCCGCATGCGAGGCCACAGGTCGTGACGCGGCCACGCTGGTCGAGGAGATCGGCGTCTTCTGGGTCACCTTCACGGCACAGCGCGGCTATGGCCCGCTGCTGGCCCAGCTGGGCACCACCTTCCCCGAGGCGCTCGCGGCGCTCGACGCCATGCACGTGCGCGTGGCGCTCATGATGCCCAACCTGAAGCCGCCCTCGTTCCGCGTGCGTGACGTGAAGCCGCGCAGCCTGACGCTGGACTACATCTCGCACCGCGCGGGCCTGGCGCCCCTGGTGATCGGTCTGGTGAAGGGCCTGGGACACAAGTACGGACTTCAGCCGACCGTCCGGCTTGCCCATGCGCGAGAGCCGGGCGGCACCACCGACGTCTTCGAGGTGACCTGGTGAGCAAGATCTCAGCCGAATGGGCGGATCTTCTCGACCACCTGATGCCGTTCCATCTTCGGCTGGATCGCATGCTGCGCGTCACGCATCGGGGCCCGCTGCTGCAGCGCGTGGCACCCGATCTGCAGGATGGCCAGACGTTGCTGGAGCACATGGAGATGCAGCCCTCCATGCCGAACGCGACCTTCGCTGGGATCGTGGAGCAGCTTGCCGGGCGGCTGACCATCCTTCGCATGCAGGAGCCCTTCATCCAGATCCGTGGATGCTTCGTGGAACTGCCTGGCAAGGAGGAACTGCTGTTCGCCGGAAGCCTCTGGGTCACGGAGCTCGAGGCGCTGACGGAGCTGGGCATCGCGAGCAGCATGCTGCCTCCGAACGAACCGCTGATCGATCTGCTGATGACGCACCGTCTCATGATGACCGCACAGCAGTCGAGCCAACGCGCGCAGGCCGCCGCACGCGAGGCGGATTCGCGTCGCCAGATCGAGACCCTGGAGGAGGTGAACCGCCGCCTCGACGCGGCGGTTCGCGAGCGCACGGCGGAGCTCGAGCGCATCAACGCCGAACTGACGCACTTGCTGCGCTCGATGCCGCGCTGAGGCGTGCCACGCGCAGAGACCGCTAGCATGGACGCGCCCCGGTGGGGTGGCAGAGCGGTTGAACGCAGCCGACTTGAAATCGGCTAGGCCCGCAAGGGTCTCAGGGGTTCGAATCCCCTCCCCACCTTTCCATGCGCCGTCTTCCGCGCCAGGTCGTGCTGCTTGGCTGGATCTGGCATGTGGCCGGCGCACAGTGGGCGCTCGGCGTGGGACTGGTCACTTCACTTGCGGCATCGCTGGTGCTGTCGCCGCGGGGGTCGACAGCGGACTCTCGCCCTTGAAGATGCGGTCTCCGGCCCCGCGGCGCGTGATGTCGCGCAGGAACTGGTCGTACTGCACCTGCAGCCGATCGAGATTCGGCTCCACATACTCGCGCAACGCCAGCGCGCCGGTGCGACTGCGCGCGGCCCTTCGCGCCGCGGCTGGCTCGCCCGCGAAGCGGCTCGCCTGAAGCCGCTCGATGAGCTTGCCCTCGGCGGCGTCGCGCACCATCGCCTGCAGGCCCTCGCGATAGCGGCCGTTCTCGGCGTCATGCAGGAAGTGCACGAGCGCCCACGTCTGCGCGTAGTAGGTCAGGAGTTCGTCCTTGCCTTCCTCCAGGCACTGCTGCGGCGAGGTCTCGAGCAGTTCGGACAGGGCAAGCGTGCGCTCGCCGGTCACGGCGTTGCGCGCCTCGTTCCAGCGCTCGAAGTTTCGCCATGGCCGGAACGCGGTCGGCTGCCCGTCGCGATTCATGCGCGTGCCCTCCATCCAGCACGCCAGACCCTCCTCGAGCCATGTGGGCAGCGGCTCCTTCAGCGACTTCTGGCTGAACTGATGCCAACCCTCGTGCGCCATGATCGTCAGCGTGTCGACGCGCCCGATGTCGTACAGCACGCTGGTGCCGTCGGTGGTGAATCCGCCGCGACCGAGGCCGAGATACAGGTCCGCGTCACGACCGAGCGTCTTTCGCGTCCACGCCTCCCATGGACCGCGCGAGGCGAACACATAGAGGTCCATGGGCTCGGTCGGCACCGGCAGAGGCCCCAGCGCGCGCGCGTAGGCTTCGCTGCAGGCTTCCATGTACGCGGGCAGGCGGTCGCGGAAGACCGGATCCTTCACCGCCAGGCGAAGGTTGTAACGCTCGGTGCGCACCAGCACGCCGGGCCCTCCGCCCTGATCCCACTCCTGCACGGAGCGCACGGGCGAGGGCGTGTTGGGAACCGGCGCGATGGCCGTCGGTTCCGCGACCGCGGCCGGCCGAGGCGGTTCGGGTGCTCGAGCGACGTCGACGGGCTTCGAGGCCGGTGCGCCACAGCCCACGATCACGCCGAGCGCCGCGAGCGTGATGGCGGGCGTGCATCGCATCAGGCGCCCAGTTCCTTCAGCGCGCGCTCCGCCGCGGCCAGATCCGCTTCGGCGGCCGCGAGCATGGCGCGGGTCTCCTCCACCACCTTGGGAGGCGCCTTCGCCACATAGCTCGCGTTGCCGAGCTTGCCTTGGTAGCCCTGCGCGGCGCGACGGCGGTCGGCGATCACCTTCTCGAGACGCACGCGTTCGGCGCCCGCGTCGACCTGATCGACGAGGCCATCGAGCCAGCATTCCTCGCCTTCGAACGGGAAGGCCATCGCGCCCTGACCGCGCACGCCGCCGTCGGCGACCGTCTCGAGGCCCGCGAGCGCCTCGACCAGGCCGTCGCTCGCGCGGCACAGCGCCGCAGCGCGCGCGCTTGCGCACAGGCGGATGCGGCGCTTGGGCGAGACCTGCCGCTCGCCGCGGATGTTGCGGATCGCGTCGACAAGCGCCTGCATGCGCGCGAACTCGGCCTCGACGGATTCATCCACCAGCTTCGGCGCGGCCGAGGGCCAGGCGGCGGTGGCGAGCATCTTCGAGGGCGCCAGCGACAGCCCCTGCACCTCGCCCGCGCGGCGCGTGCACAGCGCGGGCCAGAGTGCTTCGGTCACGAAGGGCATCGCGGGGTGCAGCAGACGCACGATCGCGTCCAGGCACGCCAGCATCACGGCCTGGCGCTCGGGGTCGGCCTTCGCGGTGGGCTTGGCGGCCTCGAGATACCAGTCGCAGAAGTCGCGCCACAGCACGTCGTAGCACGCGGCGGCGTATTCGCTGAAGCGGTACTCGGCCAGCGCCGCGTCGGCGCGATGGATCGCGCGCGCCACGCGCGAGACGATCCACCGGTCGAGCGCCGGACGCTTCGACAGATCGACCGAGCCCGCCGGCGCCGGCGCGTTCGACAGCGCGAATCGCGTGGCGTTCCAGAGCTTGGTGGCAAGGTTGCGGCCAAGATCGAAGCGCGAGCTCGTGTTGCGCGCGAGCGGTTGCGAATCGTTCGGCGTGGCGAGGCCGCTCGCGGCGCCGTAGCTGCTCACCATCGCCTTGCCCGCGTGCTTCGGGCTCCTCTGCACGGGCGCGGCGACCTGATGGCCGCTCGGCGCGCGGGTGCATTCAGGCGTGAACGTCTCGCCGCTGTGCGGATCGACCATCTCCACGGGCACGCGCAGGTCCTGCGTGTCGGTGGTCATGTCGAGCAGCGTGTAGCGCAGCGCGTCGGCGCCGTGGCTGTGGATCACGTCGCGCGGATCCAGGCCGTTGCCGAGGCTCTTGCTCATGCGCTGGCCGAATCCGTCCTGGATCACCGGATGGATGAACACATGACGGAACGGCACCTTCCCGCCAAGGAAGTGCCGGTTGAACATGGTCATGCGGCTCACCCACAGCGTGATGATGTCGCGCGCCGTGCTCAGCACCGCGCTCGGGTTGTAGCGCTCGAGCATGCCCTGCATGCCGAACGCCTTCGGGTCAGGCCAGCCAAGCGTTCCCATCGGCCAGAGCGCGCTGCTGAACCACGTGTCGAGCACGTCCGGATCCTGCGTGAAGCCCGCGTGGTCGAGTTCCTTCGCCATCGCGTCCACGCCCACGGGAAGGCACACGAGTTCCTCGATCGAGCCGTCCTCGCGACGGCGCACCTTGTGGCTCGCCCCCTGCTTGGCCCACGCCGAGTCCACGGCCACCACGACGTTCGCCGCCGCCTTGCCGCCGATCGCCGCCGCCTCGCCCTGCGCCTCGCGACTCCACACCGGGATGCGGTGACCCCACCACAGCTGACGGCTGATGCACCAGTCGCGCAGGTTCTCGTGCCACTGCTGGAAGGTCTTCGCGTAGCGCGCGGGATAGAAGCGCATCCCACCGTCACCCGTCGCGCCGCCCGCGGGCGAAGTGCCGTCGAACTGCGCGGGCTCCATCGCGCGAAGCGCCGCGCCCCTCATGCGGTCGTCGGTCACCTTCACGAACCACTGCTCGCTGAGCCACGGCTCGATGGGCACGCCGCTGCGATAACTGTGGCCCACGGCGTGGCGCCAGGCCTTCTCGTCCTCCAGCAGGCCGTTGGCCTTGAACCACGCCACGATCGCCTTGCGGGCCTCCTCGCGGCTCTTGCCCACGAACGCTCGGGCCTCCGCGGAGACGTCGCTCCAGCCGTGGCGATCGCTGATCGCGCCATCGGGGCCCATCACGTTGATCGCGGCGAGCTCGTGGCGACGGCCGATGTCCCAGTCGTTCGGATCGTGCGCGGGCGTGACCTTCAGGAAGCCTGTGGCCACGGACGCCTTCGCGTCGGCGGGATCGCCGCCGCGCGAGACGGGCATGACCACGTAGTCGTCCTCGACGATCGGGATCACGCGCCCGACGATCGGGAGCCGCACGCGCTTGCCGCGCAGGCCCGCAGCGAGCGGATCACGCGGGTTCATCGCCACGGCGGTGTCGCCCAGCATGGTCTCGGGCCGCGTGGTGGCCACGGTCACGTGTCCGGCGCCGTCCTCCAGCGGATAGCGCAGATACCACATGCGGCCATCCACGTCGCGCATCTCCACCTCGTCGTCGGCGAGCGCCGTGCGCGTGGCCGGGTCCCAGTTCACGAGCCGGCGGCCGCGCTCGATCAGCCCCTCGTCGAAGAGCCGATGGAACGCCGCGCGCACCGCCGCCGCGCACACCGGATCCATCGTGAAGCGCGTGCGCGAGAAGTCGCAGCTCGCGCCGAGCTCCTCCAGCTGGCCCAGGATGGTCGCCTCGTACTCGTCCTTCCACGCCTGCACCTGCTCCACGAACGCCTCGCGGGTGAAGTCGGTGCGTCGCTTGCCCTTCAGGGCGAGGCGCCGCTCGACCACGGTCTGGGTGGCGATGCCGGCGTGATCGGTGCCCGGCATCCAGAGCACGTCCATGCCCCGCATGCGGGCGTGACGCGCAAGCGTGTCCTGCAGGCTGTTGTTCAGCGCATGGCCGAGGTGCAGCGCGGCGGTGACGTTCGGAGGCGGAATGAAGATGCAGTACGGGCTGCGCGAGGAGGACGGATCGGCATGGAAGCAGCCGGCGTGACGCCACTGGGCGCGGATCCGCGGCTCGTGGTCCGCGGGGCGATACGATTTCGCCAGCCCGGTCGAGTCCGTCTCCGCTGCCGCCGAAGCGGTCTCGCTCTGCGCCTGAGTCATGGGACGCCGATCTTATCCATTGCATGCCGTCGTTCCCCTGCTGGCCGTGCTGGCAGCCGTGGTCGGCTGCGGCGAGTCGCAGGCCCCTTCGAACCGGGGAGGATCCACCGAGACGCTGCGCGCGCTCGAGTCCATCGAGCGCCTGCTCGACGCCGGTCGTACCGAGGAGGCGCTGCGCGCCGCGGAGGCGTGTGCCCGAACGCGCCCCGACGACGCCCTTGCCGCGGAGATGCTCGGGCGCGCCCGCATGGCCGCACGCACTCCCGCCGCCGACATCGCAGACGCCTACGCGCGCGCCGCCGACCTTCGGCCCGACAGTCCGGGGCTGCAGAGTGCCGCGGGGATCACCGCCATGCAGGCTGGTCGCGTGGAGATCGCCATGTCGCGCCTGAGCCGCGCGGCCGAACTGGAACCCGGCAACGCGCAGCACCCGCTCCAGCGATCGCTTGCGCTTCGCGCGGCCGCACGGTGGAGCGACGCACGTGCGGCCGCGGAGCGCGCCGTCGCGTTGGCGCCGCTGGAGCCATCCGCGCATCTGGCGCTCGCGCAGGCGCTGTTGGGCGGCGGCCAACCATCCGAAGCGGCGGCGGCGACGCGCGCGGCGCTCGCGTGCAAGCCCAACGATCGTGCGCTTCGATTCGAGGTGGGCAGCACGCTCATCGCCTGCGGCCAGGGAGCCGCGGCGGTCGAGGTCATCGTGGCGCCCGCTCGCGAGCCCACCGCGTCGCCCGCGGAGATCGAGATCCTCGCACGCGCGCTGGAGGCCGCGCAGCAACCCGCGGCGGCGGCCGAGCAATGGGAGCGCCTCGCGATGGACCCGACCCAGCCTTGGCGCCCATGCGCGCAGGCCGCTCGGTGCCACACGCAAGCGGGCGACACCACGCGAGCGCAGGAGTGGATCGCGCGCGCCCGAGAGCGCGGAGCACCTCCAGCCGAGATCGATCGTGCGCAGACCGGTGATCGCTAGCGGATCGAGCGACCGCCATCGACTGGAATCAACGCGCCGGTGAGAAATGGCGCTTCCGTGCACAGGAAGCGCACGAGGCGCGCCACGTCGTCGGGCTCTCCAGCCCGCTGCAGCGGAATCCGGGCAAGAAGTGCCTCGCGCCGCTCCATCGGCATGTCCTCGGGCCAGGCCACCACGCCCGGCAGCACGCCGTTCACGCGAATCGCGGGCGCCAACTCCGCCGCCATCTGCTGCACCGCCTGATGCAGCGCCGCCTTGGACATCATGTATGCGCCGTACCCACGAACGGGTGTGCCCTGCGCATGCGCGTCACCCACCGCGACCACGCTCGCGCCACCCTTCGCGGCGGAAGCCTTCAGCAGCGGCGTGAGCGCCTGCACCAGCCGGACCGGACCCAGCGCGTTCACGCGAAAGGCCTGCAGCGCCACGTCCGCCATCGGCGCATCCCACGGCGAGGCCTGCCACGCCGCCGCGTTCAACACCAACGCGTCGATCGCGTGGATGCCGGCGAGCGCGTGCGCCGCGGCATCCACGGCATCCGACCCCAGATCGAGTTGCAGCGCCCGACACCGCCCCCCCAGCGCACGCACGTCCGCACCGAGCGACTCGGCCCCGGACGCGTCGGTGTGCCAGGTCGCCACGATGTCATGGCCCGCACGCGCAAGTTCCAGCGCGATCGCGCGGCCCACGCGTCTCGTGGCGCCGGTCACCAGTGCACACGGCCTCATGGACCGGGCTCCAGCCGTCGTGCCGATTCGCGCCACGCATCAACCTGCACGTCGGCGCGACCCGATCGTGCCCGCGACTCGGCGCGACGCCGCGCGGCGCCACGGATCGCGATCAGCAGCGGCACCGCCAGCAGCACGCACACGAACACCCACAGCAGCACGCCACCGAAAAGGCGCGCCGCCGGCACGGTCGCGCCGGCCTGCGAGGCGATCCAGAGACAGTTCGTCGTGGGGACGAGCGCGTCCATCTCGAAAGCCTACCCCGCGGGCTTTCCGTAGAATGCGGCACCCGATCCGCGGGCTTCCCACGCATGCTGATGCAACGAAAGCTCCGTCGCGTGATCTGGCCGCTGGTTTCAACGGTCCTGCTGATCGGCGCCACGTGGCTGGTGCTGCTGTCGCCGCTGGCGCTCACCGTCCTCACGCGCTGGGCGCTCTCAAGCGCGCTGGGAACGCGCGTGGAGGTGACCGACGCGCGGTGGGATGGCTGGGGCCGGCTGTCCATCGAGTCGATCCGCGTGCTCGCCGACGGGTGGCCGGGGCGCACCGAGGAGATCGTGTCGATCCGCGGACTCAGTTCCGAGTTCCGGCCGCTCGACCTTCTGACCGCCACGATCGCCCTCGAGGATCTGGAGGTGAAGGAGGCGGTGCTCCATGTCGCGCGCCGTGCCAGCGACGACGCGCTCAACCTCGCGGCGCTGCAGCCACCGACGGGCCGCGGATGGATCTCCTTCACCGTGCGACCGCGCGCGGCGCGCCTGGATCTCGTGCGCATCGAGAACCTGGTGGTCGAGGGCGACCGCATCACCACGCTCGCCGATCCCTCGTTCCGAGGCGAGTTGGCGAACGATCCCGCGCGCGGGCCGCACATGCTCGCCTTCAAGTTCATCGAGATCGAGGGGGCCGACCTGCAGACGCAGCCGGTGCCGCGCGACGCGAAGGACGGCCTTCGCCTCACCGGCACGTGGAACGAGCGCTCGCTGGCCTACGAGGTGCAGGCGAACCGTCTCGACTTCGGTCAGACGGTGGCGCCGCTGCTCCCGCAAGCCACGCAGGAGTACTGCACCAAGCGCCTTGCGCTGCGTGGCATGGTGTCCGACGTGCGGTTCAAGGGTTCGCCCGCGCGGCCGCTCGCCGAAGCCAGTCTGGACGTGAAGGGCATCGCGCTGAACCTGGATGAGCTGAGTCCTGATCTCGGCATCCGTTGGGAGCGTTTCAGCGAGGGTGTGCGAGGCGCGATGAAGGGCAAGCCACGCATGAACGTGGATCGCGGCACCATCGTGCTCGCGAACGAGCAACTCCGTCTGGACAACTTCGAGGGAACGCTCTTCTCGGTCCGCGACGCCGCCGCGGGCGAGCCTGTGCCGATCTCGGTTCCGCTGCCCGTCCGTCTGTCGCTTGCGCTCGACTTCAGCAAGTTGCCGGCGCTCGCCGACATGGCCGACCTTGCGCTCGCCGAGCAGTGGTTCGAGGCGGCCCTTCGACACTGCGGCGTGACGGCGAGCCTGGACATCTCTCGCTACGCGCTGCTGCGCACCCAGCCTGACGTGCCGTGGGCGGTGGAACTTCCCGAGCCGATCGTGAACGTGCTCGACAACTTCCGGGTCATGCAGGGATCGCTGCAGATCAACGCCCGAGCGGAACGGCCCGCCTCGGAGCCTGAACAGCCCGCGGTCGATCCGAAGGTCACGGGCTCGCTCGTCATCCGCGAGGGCAAGGGCGCGTATGTGAACTTCCGCTACCCGCTGCAGCAGGTCGAGGCGACCATCCGATTCAAGGACGAGCAGATCGAGGTGGAGTCGCTGACCGCCGCGGGCATGACTGGCAACCAGCTCTCGATCAAGGGCATGGTCGATGGCGCCGGCGACGACGCGGGCGTGGACCTGCGCGTGAAGACCGAGAGCCCCGCCCCGATCGATCTGGACCTGCAGAACGCCTTCGACGAGGGGCCGCGCCGCATCTTCGAGCTGCTGTTCGCGCGTGACATGCGGGACCGGCTGGTGGCGGCGGGCCTGCTGCGTGAACAGGGCACCGAGCTTGGCGGCATGTGCGATTTCGACATTCGGGTCAAGCGCGTGCGCGGCGGCGGCAGCCGCGTCGAGACGACCGGTTCGATCGGGGTGCGGAACGCGAACGTGCTCTGCTCGCGCTTCCCCTACCCGATCCGGGTGCAGGAGGGATTCATCGAGCTGCAGGACGAGGCGATCGTGCTGCCGCCGAAGCGCTGGACCTTCCACACGCTGCGTGGCGGCACGGGCTCGATCTCGGGCACGGTCGCCATCCCTCGTGCGCCCGAGGGCGGGCGCCTGGCGCGGCCCGACCTCGATCTGGTCGTGGCCGAGGATCGCGTCAACGACCTGCTGCTTGCGGCCATTCCGCTCGAGGACTGGAAGGATGGACGCAGCCAGAATCAGCGATGGCCGGGCTTCGACCAGAGCGTGGCCTCGCAGTGCATGCGGGCGCTGCAGCTGGAGGGTGAGCTGAATCTCGGCGGCCACATCGGCGCCACCGCCACGGGCGACACCACGCTGAACATCGACATCCTGCTTGGGGACGGATCCTTCCGCCCACGCAACGGCCCCGACCGGCTGCTGGAGCGATCGGGCCTGCCGTGGCCCGAGGGCTTCGATCTGGACAAGGTCACCGCGAAGGTGCGACTGACGGAACGCGAGGCCACGCTCATCAAATTGGAGGGCGAAGCTGGCGAGGGTCGCGTGATCGCCAGCGGCGCAGCGAGCCTGCGCGAGCGCGACCGCAGCCTGACCGCTGAACTCAAGCGAGCCCCGATCGGCCA
>Ga0169931_10003629_pt1 | contig 24373 bp, 33 predicted proteins | sample Kivu_15m_20L_FD_129675 | JGI IMG/M metagenome (GOLD analysis project Ga0169931, IMG submission 129675) | Freshwater microbial communities from Lake Kivu, Western Province, Rwanda to study Microbial Dark Matter (Phase II) - Kivu_15m_20L... | ecosystem: Environmental > Aquatic > Freshwater > Lake...
CGCCGACGTTTCTGCTAGGCGGGTAGGCCATGCACGGATGGTGTCCGATACGGGCGGGCGTCAAGACCGCGCTGGCCGCCCCTCATAATGCGGTAGCCCTGGATTTGGCAGCCTTTCGCTTGACACGCACACCTCATTCCGCTTAACTCGGGCGCTCTCGGGTAAGCCTGCGACCTGCAAGCCAATGCCTCTTGCCTTAGCGAACACGTCGCTTTGTCTTGCCCGCGATCTATTTTTTAAGTCTTTTGGCCGTCGGATGATTCGGCGACCAAGTGACTACGGTAACCCCGGAAACCCGATCAACGGTAGTGTGACGAACCATGCAAAGCCAGAAGATCCGAATCCGACTTCGCGGTTATGACCACCGACTGCTGGATCAGTCGGCGGCAGATATCGTCGAAAGAGCAAAGCGCACTGGTGCGCGAGTAGCAGGGCCAATCCCGCTGCCAACGGCCATCAACCGCTTCACGGTTCTGCGCAGCCCTCATGTCGACAAAAAGTCGCGAGAGCAGTTCGAAGTGAGAACGCACAAGCGCGTTCTCGACATTCTCGAGCCAAAGCAGCAGACGATTGATGCCTTGATGAAGCTTGATTTGGCTTCAGGCGTCGACGTCGAGATCAAGTTGTACTGAGTTTCTCTGATTTCTTCAGGTGTAGGTTGTTGTCATGACGGTTAAAGGACTGGTCGCAAGAAAGATCGGCATGTCGCGGATGATGGATTCCGACGGCCAGCTGGTTGCTGTGACTCTTCTCCAGATTGAAGAGCAAAAGGTCACCAAGGTGTTGACGTCTGAACGAGACGGCTACAGCGCGGTTCAGGTTGGCTACTTCGCAAAGCCAGAACGTCGTTTGTCGAAGCCCGATCTTTCGCGTCTTCGTAAGGCAAACGTTGCGGAGAATTTCGCCCGCTTCAAGGAATTCCGTACGTCGGAACCAGTCCAAGGTTTGGAAACTGGCGCAGCACTCGGCATTAAGTTGCTTGAAGGCGTTGGTTCGGTCGACGTGACTGGCTTGACCAAGGGTCGCGGTTTCACCGGCTCGATCAAGCGCTGGAACCTTGCTCGCGGTCGAATGACGCACGGCTCGATGTATCACCGCAGACCAGGTTCGCTCGGAACGAGAACGACTCCGGGTCGGGTGTTCAAGCAGAAGCCCCAGCCAGGGCAGTACGGCGACGAACAACGTACGATCCAGAACTTGAAAGTGATGGATATCGACGCGGCTACGAATGTTGTCGCGCTGTGCGGGTCGGTTCCGGGTCACAAAGACAACTTTGTGTTCCTGAGCCCCTCAGTGAAGTAAGGCGTTTTCGCCTCACTGAGAAGAGTGCATTTGATTAGAACGGCCGCAGAAAAATGCGGCGAGTGGACGCAAAGAGGAACGGGGCAGATATGGAAGTCCAAGTTTTCGATATCAACGGCAAGGCGCTGAAGAAGCTCCAGTTGCCGGAGTCGGTCTTCGGTGTGCCGATGAACGAGAATATCCTTCACGCGGTCATCAAGGGATACCTTGCCAACAAGCGCCAAGGTACCCATTCGACCAAGACCAAGGGTCTCGTCTCCGGCGGCGGCAAGAAGCCGTTCAAGCAAAAGGGCACTGGCCAAGCTCGCCAGGGTTCGTCGCGGTCTCCCTTGATGCCGGGCGGCGGCAAGGCTCACGGGCCACATCCGCGCGATTATCGCGAGAAGCTTACGCGCTCGACGCGGCAGCTGGCTTTGAAGGTCGCCCTGTCGGACAAAGTTCGTCACGGCAAACTACTGGTCGTGAACGATTTTGCGATTTCCGCATACAGCACCAAGCATGTCGTGAAGGCACTTGAGAGCCTTAAGACTCCGTCGGCTCTGCTGTCGGACGAGCGTAAGGATGACTTCCTCTACCGTTCGGCAAGAAACATTCACGGTGCTGCTGTCATGGCCCCTGGTGAACTCAATGCCGAGCATGTATTGCGGCACGAAAGCATAATTTTGAGCGAAAACGCGCTGACTGCTCTGAAGCAGCGTTTCGAGGAGAAGAAGCGTGAATCCGTATAGAGTATTGGTTCGTCCGCTGCTGTCCGAGAAAAGCAACGCGACCCGCGAGCGCGAAGGTAAGTACACCTTTGAAGTTGCATTGGACGCGTCGAAGAAGGACGTGGCTGAAGCCATCGTGAAGCTTTACGACGTGAAGCCGCTGAGTGTTCGCACGCTCATTACGCGCGGCAAAGTTCGTCGCCGCGGGATTCACGTTTCGATGACCAGCAAGAAGAAGAAGGCCTTCGTCACGCTCCCTGAAGGAGCGAAGATTCCAGGCCTGTTCGAAGAGTAAAAGAGGATCTACCGCACGACGGTGGGTCGATTTGAAGTGAATGTTCTCGTGTTGATTGTGTGAGACGGCAGAAATAGTTGAACTGAACGAGCACAGTTGGGAAGAGCCTCATGGGAATTAAAGTTTACAAACCAGTAACGGCAGGCCGTCGCGGCATGTCGGTTGTCGATTACGGCGGCTTGGACGCAGTTGAGCCACTAGGATCATTGACTGTTCCGCTGAAGAAGAACGCCGGCCGTAACAGCACGGGACGCATCACCGTTCGCCATCAGGGCGGCGGAAGCCGTCGCCGCTACAGACTGATCGACTGGAAGCGCGATAAGCGCGGCATCGAAGGCAAAGTTGAGTACATCGAATACGATCCGAACCGGACAGCCTTCATTGCTCGTATTTTGTACAAAGACGGCGAGCGACGCTACATTCTCGCTCCAGACGGACTGAGCAAAGGCCAGGTAGTTCTTGCCGAAGAAGGTGCTGACGTTCAAATCGGCAACGCGATGCCACTTAAGTCGGTCCCCTTCGGCGTCAACATTCACAATATCGAAATGCGTCCCGGCAAGGGTGGTCAACTGGCCAGAAGTGCCGGTGTTTTTGCCCAGCTCATCGGCCGCGTCGATGGTTATGCCCAGCTGCGCATGCCGAGCGGTGAGATGCGGCGTGTTAACGAGAATTGTTTTGCGACGATTGGCCAGGTGAGCAACTTGGACCACTTCAACGTGAATATCGGTAAGGCTGGACGTTCGCGACATATGGGTATCCGTCCGACTGTTCGCGGAACGGCTCAGAACCCATGCGACCATCCGCACGGTGGTGGCGAAGGTCGTACCAAAGGTGGCCGTCATCCGGTCAGTCCTTGGGCAATGCCGACGAAGGGCTACAAGACGAGAAAGAACAAGCGCACGGCGAAGGATATCATCCGAGATCGTCGCCAGAAGTAATCGATTTTTGGTTTGGTTTGCTCGCGCATTTCAGGGGATTTAGCCAATGGCTCGTTCGATTAAAAAGGGACCTTTTGTCGATGGTTTTCTTCACAAGAAAGCCCAAAAGGCCGCAACGGATAAGAAACCGATCAAGACGTGGAGTCGTCGGTCTACGATCATCCCTGAGTTTGTTGGGTTGACGTTCGCGGTTCACAACGGCAAGGCATTTGTCCCGGTTTTTGTGACGGAGAACATGGTTGGCCACAAACTCGGTGAGTTTGCGTTTACGCGCACTTTCCGTGGTCATGGCGACGACAAGAAAGGTGCGAAGGCAGGAGCTCCGGGAGCTGCTCCTGCAGCAGCTGCTCCGGCAGCGGCACCTTCGGCAGCGGCAAAGCCAGCCGGCAAGTAGAGTTAGGGCAAGGTTAGACGAGACTTACGAATTGACGATTAATGAATCGTTTCTGGATGGAAGAGTTTAGCAATGGCTGAGAAGTATAAGGCAGTGTTGAAGAATCTCCGGATCTCGCCACAGAAGGTCCGTCTTGTGGTGGACTTGGTGCGTGGCAAGCCTGTGCAGACAGCATTGGACATTCTCAAGCTGACGAACAAGGGCTCATCCGGCGCCTTGTCGAAGCTCCTGAGATCCTCCATATCTAACGCGACAAACAGGGCAACCGTTGATGTCGATCGTCTGGTTGTTTCGGAAGTGTTCGTGGATGGCGGTTCAGCATTGAAGCGCTGGACCCCCAGAGCTCAGGGTCGTGCGACGCCAATCAAGAAGCGGTATTCGCACGTGACGATGGTCGTCAGCGAGCTTTGATAGCGGTTTTTCAACGGGTCGATTGAATTTCTTGCGACGTGAATAACGAGAGGACTGGTCTTCGTGGGACAAAAGGTAAATCCAATCGGGTTCAGGCTGGGTGTCAACAGAACGTGGAGTTCACGTTGGTACGCAACGACTGATTATTCAAAGCTTCTTCTCGAAGACATCCGTATTCGCGAATACATCAACAAGAAGTTTGAATCGGCCGGCGTGTCCACGGTTGAGATCGAACGCGCAGCAAAGAACTTGAAGATTAACGTTTACAGCAGCCGACCGGGGATCATCATCGGTAAGAAAGGCGCTGGCGCAGAGTCACTGAAAGACGAGTTGGTCAAGAAGTGCAAGATCACGAGCGGCGATCCGACACTTAACGTGTTCGAAGTCAAGAAGCCGGATTTGGACGCAAAATTGGTTGCTGAGAGCATTCGTCAGCAGCTCGAGCGTCGCGTGTCCTTCCGCCGTGCAATGAAGAAGGGTATGGCGCAGGCGATCAAAGCTGGTGCAAAGGGCGTCAAGGTTCTGCTTTCGGGCCGTCTTGGCGGCGCGGACATGTCGCGTCGTGAACGCTACATGGAAGGCCGAGTTCCGCTGCACACACTGCGCGCTGACATTGATTATGGAACTGCAGAGGCCCTGACAACGTACGGACTCACTGGCGTTAAGGTGTGGATTTTCCGTGGTGAAATTCTGGGTCGTCGTTTGGAACCCCAGCGCCCACAGCAACAGCAGCAGAACTGAGTAGAAGCTGCCGGTCATAGTTAGTGGTTGTTTGATAGCGAACTTTTGGAAATCAGTGCGGAGTAGTCGGTCATGATGTCACCGAAGAAAATGAAGTACCGGAAGGCCCACAAAGGGCGCATGAAGGGTGCCGCAAAAGGCGGTCAGACCTTGGCGCGCGGTGATTTCGGACTCATGGCGCTGGAAAATGGACGAGTAACTGCACGTCAAATTGAAGCAGCGCGTATTGCCATGACCCGGCATATCAAGCGCGGCGGCAACGTGTGGATTCGGATTTTCCCGGACAAGCCAGTAACCAAAAAGCCAGCCGAGACTCGAATGGGTAGCGGAAAGGGCGGGGTTGAGTACTACGTCTCTTGCGTTAAGGCAGGAAAGATTTTGTACGAAATGGGCGGCGTGGATCGCGCTACCGCCGAGCAGGCGCTGACGTTGGCGGGTTCGAAGTTACCGATCCGGACGCGACTGCTGATGCGTACCGTCGATACTTGGGCTTGATTGGATTGAGATTCAACTACGATTTGCGAGATTGAGCGTATGGAATTACATAAAGTGCCAGTTGCTGAAATGAGGGGCTTTGACAAAGGCCGTCTGAAGGAACTGCGTCACGAGATTCAACGAGAGTTGGTTAAGCTGCGCATGGACGTTTACTCGGCACGTGCGCAACATTCGGCGCGGGTTCGCGGTTTGCGTAAGACTCTGGCGCGGTTGTTGACCGTGACGAGACTGAACCGCCCAGCGGTTACCCCGAAGGCAGCTACGGCACCCGTGCCGGCGAAGCCAGCAACCCCAAAGGCCAAGACTACTGCAGCGAAATCGCCCGCGGCAAGCAAAGCCAAAGGTAAGGATGCTTCGGCGCCCGCAAAGGCCAAGGCTTCGGAATCGGCAAGCAAGGCAAAGAGTAAGCGGTAGACACAAGATAACGTAGCAAGGTGCAAATCAAGTGAGTCAAGCGAAGACAGTTACAGATAAGTCGACGACGTCGAGCAAGTCACGCCCGGTACGCTGTGTCGTGACGAGCGATCGCATGAACAAGTCCAGAGTGGCAATCGTTGAGCGCCTCGTTAAGCACGAGCGCTATGGAAAGTATGTTCGTCGTCGGTCAAAGCTCATGTTTCACGACGAGAACAACTCGACGCACATCGGTGACGAGGTTCTGGTCCGCCAGACGCGGCCTCTGAGCGCGAAAAAGAAGTTCATCCTCGTTGAGGTTGTACGCGCGGCTCGACGCTAGGCTGTGCTGTTTTTGGAGTTTTTTGTTTCTTTACGGGAATTTATGCGCGGCTGATGATTTGTCGCGTATCCAGGTTGGGTGATTGTCATGATTCAAATGGAAACAGTACTGCAAAGCGGTGACAACTCGGGCGCCAAGCGGCTCAAGTGCTTCAAGGTCATCGGCGGCAGCAAGAAGACGTACGCGTCGGTTGGCGATGTCATCGTGGTGTCGGTGAAAGAAGCGCTTCCTGACAGCAAAGTGGCCAAGGGCTCAAAGCACCGCGCAGTCGTGGTGCGTACCAAAAAAGAAATCAAGCGCGCGGATGGATCGACGATTCGTTTCGACGAAAACGCTGCAGTGCTGATCAAGGGTAAGGAAAACGAACCGGTTGGAACTCGTATCTTCGGGCCAGTGGCGCGCGAAGTTAGATCCAAGGGCTTCGGTCGGATCGCGTCTTTGGCTCCCGAGGTTCTGTAGATTCGCATCGCTCGTAGCCAAGGATTATTCAGGCAAGACAAGACGAACAGATAAGCAGACACACAGGAATTTAGGTTCATGAGTCCCAAGAAAGCGACAACTGCGGAACGTCCAAGACTTCAGCGCGCATTCGATGAGTTTCGTCCGACTTTGCAAAAAGAGTTGGGCCTGAAGAACCCGATGCGAGTTCCGCGTCTGAAGAAGATCGTTGTGAATATCGGTCAGGGCGCGGCGACCGAGAACATCAAGATTTTGGAAGCAGCGGCTGCAGAATTGACGGCCATCACTGGTCAGAAGCCAGTTTTGACGCGTGCAAAGAAGAGCATCGCATCGTTCAAACTGCGCAAGGGCATGCCAATCGGCTGCTGCGTCACCCTTCGACGTCAGCGGATGTATGAGTTTCTTGATCGGTTCATCAACGTGGCGGTTCCTCGCATTCGGGACTTCCGTGGATTCTCGGCTAAAGCATTCGACGGCCGAGGCGCGTACACGGTCGGAATCAAGGAACAGATCATTTTCCCAGAGATTGACTACGACAAAGTCGATCGCGTTCGTGGTCTCGGGATCACCATCGTGACCGATGCCAAAACGGACATGGAAGCTCGTGCTTTGTTGGAGAAATTCAACTTCCCGTTCAGGAAGAATTGATTTTACGGCATTGGTTTGACGATAGCGCAACCGCTTTGCGGTGTATTTGAAAGCAGGGGATTGTAGATGGCAAAGAAGGCGATGATAGAGAAGCAGCAGCGCAAGCCGAAGTTTTCGACTCGCGCGTACACCCGATGCTTGAACTGCGGTCGACCCAAAGCGGTTTATCGCAAGTTCGGTGTTTGCCGTATCTGCTTCCGGTCCATGGCGCTCAAGGGACTTTTGCCGGGCGTAATCAAGGCATCTTGGTAATCAAGATTTTTCGGAGTTAAGTTCGATGATTGTTAACGATCCAGTATCCGACCTTCTTGTGCGCGTGCGTAATGCACAAAAGGCCGGTCATGATGTCGTCTCGGTTCCCGCTTCGACGATCAAGATTGCCGTGACCCACCTCCTGAAGGAAGAGGGTTTCATCAGGAACTACAAGTGCATCCGCGACCGTAAGCAGGGGATCCTCAAGATTGCTCTGAAGTATCGCGAAGATGGCTCGGGCGTCATTCTTGGTCTTGATAGAATCAGCAAGCCCGGTCGACGTATCTACGTTGGGGTCGAACAGATCCCATATGTGAAGAACGGACTTGGAGTCGCGATTTTGTCGACTCCGAAGGGTGTCATGACGGACCGTGATGCGCGCAAGCAACGGATCGGTGGCGAACTTATCTGCAGTGTGTATTGAGCGGTTGTTGAAGCTTTAGGTTGAGCTGCGCATTTGGGTTTGTTGGCCAGTCCAGCTCCAGCGCGGAAAAGGAATGAGGTCGGTTTATGTCTCGCATCGGTAAAAGCCCCGTCACGCTCCCAAAGGGCGTGGAAGTGAAGGTTGACGGCGGCATGGTCCGCGTCAAGGGTCCAAAAGGACAGGTTGAGCGGCGACTTCACGACGCAATTACCGTGACGGTCGAAAGTGGAGTGGCGCGCGTTGGCATCAAGACCGGTGCTGAACATGCCCGTCCGTTTCACGGTTTGACGCGCACGCTTCTGGCAAACATGGTTGCAGGCGTTGCCGAGTCGTACACAAAGAGTCTTACGTTGGTGGGCGTCGGATACCGCGCCGCCGCGAAGGGCAAGGGCATCACCCTCAATCTCGGGTTCAGCCACCCCGTAGATTTCGATCCCCCAAAGGGAATCGAGCTCAAGGTGGACAAGCAGACGATTATCGTCATTTCTGGACCGGACAAAGAGACTGTTGGGCAGGTTGCCGCGACTCTACGGGGAATTCGTCCGCCGGAGCCATATCATGGTAAAGGCGTTCGCTATTCCGATGAAGTGATCGCAACCAAGGTCGGAAAAGCGGCTGGTAAGAAATAAAGGTCAAACTGATTGAGTTGATCCCGCGGGTTCAACAGTCAGCCGGGAACATACAGTAAGTTGTCGATGAAATAGCAACGGAAGCAAAATGGCAAAGCAAACGAAAAAAGAAGAATTGAGAGCGCGACGCAAACTGAGAATTCGCAAGCGGGTTGCTGGAACAACCGAGCGACCACGGCTTACGGTCTATCGCTCGGCGAAGCACTTGTTCGCGCAAGTCATCGACGATCTGACTGGAAATACGTTGGTTTCAGTGGGCTCTTTTGCCAAAGGCAAAGCTGCTCGCGCGAACAAGGACGTCTGTTCTGGACTTGGCAAGAAGCTCGCCGAGGAGTGCAAGGCGAAGAACATCTCCAAGGTTGTTTTTGACAAGAATGGTTACGCGTATCACGGGCGCATCAAAGCGTTGGCAGACGGCGCTCGTGAAGCCGGATTGAGTTTCTGATCGGTAATTTTGTTGACCGAATCTTATCTCTTTTGACGACATCGGGGATCGACAGGTGGAAAGAAAGCAGAAGGATGCGCGCGAAGCGCGACCGCAACGCGAGGAAAAGGATGCGGACGGACTTCAGGACAAAGTGGTTCACATCGCAAGGGTGACCAAGGTCGTGAAGGGCGGACGGCGTTTCAGCTTTAGCGCGCTTGTCGTCGTTGGTGACTCCAAAGAGAAAGTCGGCTTTGGTCTCGGTAAAGCCGGCGAAGTTCCTGACGCGATCAAGAAGGGCTCGGATCAAGCCAAAAAGAAGATGATCAAGGTGCCCACAGTTGATGGGACGATCCCTTTTGAAGTCACCGGGAAGTACGGCTCGGCTAAGGTGATCATGTTCCCCGCCGCCAAAGGTAAGGGGATCATCGCGGGCGGTGCCGTTCGCGTCATCGTTGAGCTCGCAGGTATCTCAGACATTATCTGTAAAGTGCATGGCACAAAGAATCACCAGAACGTGGTGAGAGCGGCGATCGACGGCTTGAACCAGTTGATGCGGCTTGAAGATTACTGCAAGCATCGCGGTAAGACCCAGGAAGAGATTTGGCAGAAGCGCCACGAAACATCTGGTGATGCTGGCAAGAAGAAGGCGGTCGCAACGGAAGCTTCCAAAGCGCAGCCTAATCGCAAGGCGCCTGCGAAATCCTGATCCCGAAAATTTTGCGCCCTGAGTAATTAGGTGCGTTTGTACGGAGAGATAGCGTGTCCCAAATCAAAGTAAAGCAAGTTCGAAGCTTGATCGGTCAGAGTGAGAAATCGCGCAAGATCGTCAGAGCGCTTGGTCTTCGTGGTATCAACTCGGAGAAGGTTCACAAAGACAACAACTGCATTCGCGGGATGGTCAACAAGGTGAAGCACCTTGTTGCGTGGGATCTTGGATCCAAGTGAAACCTTGGGTTCGTTGGATCCCGTCGAACGGCAAGTTTGGACATCGACGCAATTTAATTTGATGGAATGAGATTATGGCACCGGCAGAGAAAGCTGTAAAAGCTAACAAAACGAAGAGCGCTGCTACCAAAGCGGTAGCATCCAAGTCCGAAACCGCGATGAAAACGCTCGGTAACCTGCGACCAAATCCAGGTTCGAACGTCGTCAAGAAGCGCCTCGGGCGCGGCCCGGGATCCGGACTCGGTAAGCAATCTGCCCGGGGTGGTAAGGGTCAAACCGCACGGAAGGGTGCTGGAATTCCAGCCGGGTTCGAGGGCGGACAGATGCCGCTATACCGAAGAATCCCGAAGCGCGGCTTCTCCAACCTGTTCAGGACCGAATACAACGTCATCAATCTGTCGGCTCTCGCCAAGTTCGAGGCCGGTGCGAAGGTCACTCCAGATCTTCTGAAGAGCGCAGGATTGCTCCAATCCCCGGGTAAACCGGTCAAGCTCCTCGGTGGTGGATCAGTGCAAAAAGCCTATACGGTGGTTCTCCATAAGGTGAGCGCATCGGCAAAGGCTGCTGTTGAGAAAGCTGGCGGAAAAGTTGAGGCTGTTGAGGAGACCTGAGCGTGACGCAAAGTATCTCGAGGTTACCCCAAGGTGGTCTAAACCACCTTCATAAGAAGATTCTCTACACGTTGGGTTTCCTCGCGATCTATCGAATCGGGGTTCATATTCCGATCCCCGGCGTAGACACCCCGGCGCTTGGTGAGTTCTTTAGAACCCAGGGCGCCAATCTCTTCGGTATGTTTAATATGTTCTCCGGCGGAGCGCTGGAGAGGTTCAGTATCTTCGCACTGGGCGTAATGCCCTACATTTCTGCGTCCATTATTGCCCAGCTCCTCACGGTCGTTGTTCCTCACTTGGAGCAGCTCTCCAAAGAGGGCGAAGCCGGACGCAAGAAAATCACCCAGTACACCCGCTATGGCACGATCGTACTCGCGATAATCCAAGGCTATATGATTGCAAATACCCTTGAGAAATCACAGTTCTCTGGGGGCAGCTTAGTTCTTGAGGGCGGTTGGGGCTGGAAGGTCATGACGACCCTGTCTCTGACGGCAGGCACGGCGTTTGTGATGTGGCTCGGAGAGCAGATCACGGAGCGCGGTGTCGGCAACGGCATGTCGCTCATCATTTTTGCGGGCATCGTTGCCGGTCTTCCGCGAATCATTGCCAACACTTACACGCAGTACTCACATGCGCAGTTGGACTTGGCGAGGATCGCCATGATCACTGCAGTTGTGATCGTTGTGATTGCCGGCGTGGTCTTCATCGAACAGGGACTTCGCCAGATTCCGATCGAATACGCCAAACGTCAGGTCGGCGGTCGGGTTTACGGTGGGCAGAACTCGCATTTGCCAGTGCGCCTGAACACGGCCGGTGTGATCCCGCCGATTTTTGCGAGCTCCATCCTGCAGTTTCCTTTGACGATTGCGGCAGTATCTCCGAACTCTCCGGTCAGTAATTTCATCAATACGACCCTTGGGCCCGGAGGCTGGCTTTACAACACGATCTATGTCGTGATGATCGTGTTTTTCGCCTATTTCTATACGTCCATCACGTTCAAGCCGGACGATATAGCCGAGAACCTGAAGAAGCACGGTGGGTTCATTCCTGGAATTCGTCCTGGTGCCCGGACCGCGGAATACATCAATAAAGTTGTGAATCGTCTGACGCTCTCAGGAGCCATCTATTTGTCTGCGATTTGCGTGCTTCCGACTGTTCTCACGAGCTGGGTCAACGTCCAGTTCTACTTCGGGGGCACGAGCCTTTTGATTGTTGTCGGGACAGCCTTGGAAACCTTCAGGCAGTTTGACGCTCACCGGCAGTCTTTGCGCTATGACGCCTTCTTGAAGCGAGGTGTGATTCGTCCGCGACGGGGGGGCGTATGATACTGGTCCTTACCGGCGCACCTGGCGCGGGCAAGGGCACGCAGGCGGATCTCCTGGCCGACCGTTTGAGTTTCCGTAAGGTATCAACAGGGGATGCGCTCAGACGGCACATAAAGTCTGGGTCGCGTATCGGCAAAGAGGCCGAGGCGATTATGGCACGGGGTGAGCTCGTGCCGGACGACGTTTTGTTTCGCATACTTAAGGACGAATTGGGTACCAACAGCAACGATCGGGTTTTGTTGGACGGGTACCCAAGGAATGTCAGTCAAGCGAACACGTTATCGAGCCTGAATGATGTGCACCCGGTAATCGGGGCGATTCATCTCGACGTGGATGAGAACGAGTTACTGGGCCGTTTGAGTGGCCGTCGAGTCTGTGGTAGCTGCGGGGCATCTTTTCACGTGACCGCGAATCCGCCGACCAAATCCGGGGTCTGTGACCGCTGCGGAGGGTCCCTGATTCAACGGCCAGACGATGAGATGGCCAGTGTGAAGGTTCGATTGAGCGTCTACGACAAGAATACGAAGCCAGTGCTCGACTTCTACAAGGGTCGCAGTTTGTACCATCGGGTGGCTGGCCTGGGGACGACCGAAGAGGTTTTCGATCGCTTGAAACGGACCGTAGAGGGTCTGATGCCGGCGGGTAGGGGCCAATAGACTGCTGAAACAGAGGTAACGACTGATTTCGGGACCGATAGGCCTCTTTTTCAGCAGCTTGTTGAGCAGTTTTGGGATTCGAAACGTGGTTCGCTGCGGTGTTGTCGGCCTGATTGTGCCTGCGGGTTGGGTGCTTGCGGCGCGGGTTATCTTGCGATAAGGTCTGCCCTCTTTCGAGGGCCAAGTTCCCAACGCAAGCGAGCGATTCGACCAAAGCCGGTTCACTGAAACTCGTGAACGGCTTGAGCCGTAAGGCTTAGCTGCATCGGAGCAGAGTTTGGTGCTCTGAGGGTGGGGTCCTTTAGAATTGCAAGGATTGAGATGCCGAAAGAAGAAGTTATCGAAGTAGAAGGTGTCGTTAAGGAACCCCTACCTAACGCAATGTTTAAAGTGACGCTGGAAAACGGCCATGAAGTGTTGGCCCACATCAGCGGAAAAATGCGGATGCACTTCATTCGCATTTTGCCCGGTGACAAAGTGAAGATCGAGATATCGCCGTACGATTTGAAGCGTGGACGCATAACGTACCGAGCGAAGTGACAGCGGAGTTGTCGATCGTAAAGCGGTCGGTGGAAAAGTAGATTCCGGAATTTTTGTGACAGAGGTTTTTTATGAAGGTTCGAGCAAGCGTAAAACCGATCTGCGTTAAGTGCAAAGTTGTCCGGCGGCGTAATGTCGTCCGTGTAATCTGCTCGATCGGCAAACATAAGCAGCGGCAGGGGTAACGAGAGATGGCGCGTATTTCAGGGGTTGATCTCCCAGGACAAAAGCGAATTGAGATTGCATTGACCAGCATCTATGGAATCGGCCGTGCAAGCGCTCAACGGATCATTCGAGAAGCAGGGATCAACCCGCGACTTAAAGCAGCGGACCTTGATGGCAATGACGTCAACACCATCCGCAAGATTATTGATAGTTCAACGACGGTTGAGGGCGATCTCCGCCGCGAAATCGCGCTGAACATCAAGCGTCTGATCGATTTGAACACGTATCGCGGCACGAGACATCGCAAGGGCTTGCCGGTGCGCGGTCAACGTACGAAGACCAACGCGCGCACGCGGAAAGGTCCTCGTAAGACAATCGCGAACAAGAAGAAGGCTCCGACGACAGGCTGATGCCGTTGTGACAGGTAGTCTTTTGGCTGGGTGAGAATTTTTTGAAGGGACTTTTCAGAGATGACGAACGGTAAGGCAGCGGCGAGTCCGGCGACGGCGAGTGCGGCGACGGCAGCCCCAGCACGGAAGAAAAAAACAAAGCGGAGCGTGCCTGCAGGTGTTGTCCACGTTCAGGCGACGTTCAACAACACCATCATCACCATCACCGATCTGAATGGTGAGGTGATTTCTTGGGCCACGGCGGGAAGCAAGGGCTTCAAGGGCTCGAGAAAGAGCACCCCGTTCGCTGCTCAGGTTGCTGCTGAAGACGCGGCACGGCGAGCGATGGACAGTGGCATGCGCACCGTGTCGGTTCTGGTAACGGGACCTGGTTCGGGTCGCGAAAGTGCGGTTCGGGCGATTGCTTCGGCTGGTTTGCGCGTGGCGTTGATTCGGGACACGACACCGATCCCGCACAACGGCTGCCGACCGACCAAGCGTCGTCGAGTCTAGTCGATTGGGTTTGCGATCCAGTTGGCCGAGTTGGTTGATTGGAATTCGGAATGGAACAGTATCTTTTTTCGTTCGGCGTCGAGTGACACAAGCGCGGACGAGTCTGAATAGATGGAGATGTGAAAGTGGCCCGATATAACGGTCCTGTTTGCCGGCTCTGCCGGCGTGAAGGCGAAAAACTCTTTCTCAAGGGCGAGCGGTGTTTGACTGACCGTTGTGCCTTTGAACGTCGCGGCTATGCGCCTGGTCAGCATGGGCAGCAGCGCACGAAGCTGTCTGAATTCGGTGTGCAGCTTCGCGAGAAGCAGAAAGTGCGTCGCGTCTACGGTCTTTTGGAACGTCCGATGCGAATCGTGTTTCGTCGTTCGACTCAGGAACGCGGTGTGACCTCCGATATTTTCTTCCGCAATTTGGAACTCCGGTTGGACAACGTTGTCTATCGGATGGGATTTGGAAGAAGTCGTCAGGAAAGCAAGCAAGTCGTTCGCCACAATCACATTCTTGTGAACGGCAGACGTTGCAATATCCCTAGCGCGACGCTGAAGGTTGGTGACGTTGTTTCGGTTGTCGAAGGCAGCACGAAACAAGGCAAGTTCCAACTTGCTGCTGAACTTGCCGCTAAGCGCGCAGCACTCCCGTGGGTGCAGGTCGACGCCGGAAAGTTTACGGGCAAGGTTGTTGCTGCGCCGACCAGAGCAGACATTCACATGAACGTTAAAGAACGTCTGATCGTCGAACTCTACAACAAGTAATTGACTGAATTGCCGCGCCGCGAAATTGCGGTTTGACGGCTTATCGAAAAGTTCTTTTGGGACAAACGGAGTATTGAATATGCATCGCAATTGGACCGATCTGATCAAGCCCAAGAACATCGAAGCGGAAGCGCTGTCGGACACCTACGGCAAGTTCGTCGCAAAACCCCTCGAGCGCGGTTATGGCCTGACGATCGGGAACTCTTTGCGTCGGGTTTTGCTCTCCAGTCTTAACGGCGCTGCAATTGTAGCAGTCAAGATTGAGAACGTTGATCACGAGTTCTCGACCGTTCAAGGCGTCAAGGAAGATGTGACAGACATCATCTTGAACCTGAAGCAGGTAAACCTTCGCTATTTGGGCGACGCCGATACTCGTGTCACGCTCAAGCATAGCGGTGAAGGTGTCGTTCGCGCGAAAGACATCCAGTCCAATGGCGACGTCGAAATTCTGAACCCTGAGCAGGTCATTGCGACGATCGGATCCGACGGCAAGCTGGACATGGAAATGGTTGTTCGTCACGGCCGTGGATATGTCTCTGCAGAACAGAATCGTACAGAAGATCTGCCAGCTAACTTCATCGCGATCGACTCCATTTTTGCGCCAGTTCGCCGCGTTTCCTACAACGTATCGAACGCTCGGGTTGGTCAGATGACCGACTACGACAAGCTTGCGATTGAAGTGTGGACAAACGGTGCTGTTCGTCCCGATGACGCGATTGCGTACGCGGCGAAAATCATCAAGGAACAACTCACGATCTTCGTCAACTTTGACGAGACCGAGGACGATTCGGCAGGACGCTCCGACGAGGCTAAAGCTTCAACGCCGGCACTGAACGACAATCTCTTCAAGACCGTTGATTCTCTCGAGTTGAGCGTTCGTGCAGCGAACTGCCTCGAGAATGCGAACATCAAGTTCATCGGCGAACTCGTCACGAGGACGGAAGCCGAAATGCTCAAGACGAAGAATTTCGGTCGTAAGTCCCTTAACGAAATTAAGGACATTCTCAGTGAAATGGGATTGTCGCTCGGAATGAAGATTGAGGGTTTTGATCCGGCAACGTTGCGTGGTGGTCAGTCCAGCGGTAGTTCGACTACCGAAGGAAACTGAGCGACTTCTACGCAATCGTAGAAGTGTCCCCGAGGGTTTGTGAACGTGATCCGACGTCTTGATTAGGCAGTCGGTGTGGAATTTGGTCACTAAGAGGTTTTGATATGCGTCACTTGGATGGAAACCGGAAGCTTGGTCGCAAGAGCGCGCACCGCAAAGCTCTCCTTAGAAATCTGGCAACGTCGCTTGTGATTCATGAGCGTATCGATACGACTTTGCCGAAGGCGAAAGAGCTTCGCGGCGTCGTTGATCGTCTGATCACGCTCGGCAAGCGCGGGGACCTGACGGCACGGCGTCTGGCTGCTGCATGGTTCTTCAACGATGAGGCTGTCAGCAAGGTTTTCACGAATCTTGCTTCGCGGTTCAAGGATCGACCAGGTGGATACACTCGGATTCTCCGCCGCGGTGTCCGCCATGGTGATGCTGCAGATATGGCAACGATCGAGTTGGTGGATTACGGCAATGCTGGGAGTTCAGAAGCATCCTCCACGAAGGGTGCGAAGAAGTCTGAAGCCAAGAAGGCTCCAGCCAAGAAGGCAGCTTCCAAGTAATTGGGCACGCACTAGCTCATTTTTCACTGGTCTCAAGATCCCCGGGTAGCCCCCGGGGATTTTTTCGTCTGAAGAGCGTTCGAGAGCTGTTCTCATTGCCTTTCGCAGGGGGCATCGGTCTGCCCGAAGTGTGATATATTGGCATAAATCATCGACAGTTAGGGGACCTGCATGGGCCGAAGAACGTTGGTTCGCGTGACGATGCCAAAAGCTCCTTCGCTACTTCTGACGTTGCTCCTCTTGTTCGGCCTTGGCGGGTGCTTCGACTCCGAATCATCAATCAGCGCCATCGACCGGAAGTTGTTTGCCAAGATTGGCGGCACTCTTTTTGGTTCTCCAAGTCAGGTGACCCTGAAGGAGGTCCACCTCGACTCCGGCCGTCTGGCTGGACGAGATGTAATCGTAGAGGGGGCCATCCTTGAATTTGGAAAGCACGAAACGTTCCTCGTACTGGGAGACGATTCAGCCAGACTTTTAGTGGTTCTGACTGACGTCCCAAAACGCGCCAAGGAACTTGTTCAGCTCAAGTCCGAACGCATTCGAATCCTTGGTGTTGTAGAGCACGGCAAGAAGGGGCTGCCCCTCGTCACGGCGAGATCTGTTCAGTTGTCTCCGAGCCCCGGGAAGGCGTGATTTCCCATGCGCCTGTTTGCCTATGTCATGCGCGAGTATTTCAAGTACGTGATCGGCGCCGTGGCGTTGAGCATATTTCTCTTCATATTGTTCGACTTCATTCATAAGACCACTCGCTATTTCGTTCGGTACAAGCCTCCGGCTGATCTGATCGTGAAATTCTATTTCTATCAGTTGCCGACTCAGTTGGTGCAGGCGCTCCCAATTGCATCTTTGCTGGCGTCGGTCGTTTGTATGGTTCTACTGAGTCGTACGAACGAGATAACAGCCATGCGGGCCGCCGGAATGGGACCCTTTCGAATTGGTATGCCGCTGGCGCTGGGCGGAATCGTGGTGAGCCTTACGGCCTTTTTTCTTGGTGAGTACGTCCTTCCGAAGACCGCCGAGAAGATGCGCTTCGTCCAGCAGGTTCAGATTGAAGGTGAGCCGTCGGTGGAAATCGCTGAGGGGGCGCGCTGGGTTCGTTCTGACAACAAGCTCTTCAACTTCTATGACTACGACCCTCTGCAACGCGTCTTGACCCGAGTGCGATTGATCGAATTACGCAGCAATTTCAGACCTTTTTCGACAATTGAGGCGGAGACGGCTCAGCATGACGAGGCGTCGAACACGTGGCGCCTGAGCAATGTTTCGGTCGTGAATTTCGCAGCAAACGGAAATGTCGAGAGTACGGAGCAGAAACCGTCGGATGTCATGGCACTTCCGGTAGCACCTGAGAAATTGAAGAAGGAGCGCAGGGCATCAAACGAAATGGCTTTGGGAGAGCTGCGAGAGGTCCTTCGGCAGGGTGAGAACTCTGGTGCGCCTTTGCTCGAGACCAAAGTCGACTATCACGTGAAGATTGCGTTTCCGTTTGCAGCTTTTGTCGTCAGCTTGGTCGGTTTGAGATTCGGCTATAAGTCCGAGCGGACGACGGAGACGGCCAAAGGTGTCCTCATCGCATTCGCACTTGGGATGAGCTACTGGTTCATTCTCAATTCGGGGAGCGCCATGAGCAAACGAGGCATGCTTCCCCCGATCATCGGGGCGTGGCTCGCGAACTTTGTCATTCTTGCCGTCGCGCTGACGGACCTCTGGCGGTCTCGTAAAGCGTGACCAGGTCAGTTCGCGATGAGTTCAATTTTCGTTTTTTGGCGTTCTTCTGCGAGCCAACGCTGGGTCTGGGTCGCCAGCTCCATCGATCGTAGCTCGAACTCGAGATTTTCCTTCTGGCTGAGGAACTCCCTGCTTCCCGAGAATTTTCGGCCTTCAAGGGAGAAAATGTAGAACCCAGCACCGGTTTGGATCGGAGTCGTAAACTTCCCTTGCTCGAGACCTTCGACTTCGGCGCGGATACTTCCCGACAAGTCCTTCAGTCGAATGCCCTCAAGGAGGCCTCCTGTCGCACGGGCTGCAGTGTCGTCGGAGTACACTTTGACGGCTTCTTCAAAGGGCATCCCGGCCTGTAGCTTCTTGTGAACATCGTCGATCAGGGCGCGCTTTGCGGCGACGATTTCTGGCGAACTGTCTGGCGCGACGCGTACGAGAATCTGTCGAAGGGTCAGCTCGACGACGTCAGACGTACCGCCAGTCTTTTTCAGGAACCACGTCTCCACGTCTTTGTCAGTGACCTTGACCAGGGGCGACATGACGCGACCTTGGAAGCGTCTGAGGATCATCTGGTCGCGAAAGTCGCGCTTGTAGTCCTCAAAGGACTTACCCTGTTGCTTGAGAAACCCGATCAGGCCGTCCTTGGTGAGATCACGGGATTCGAGAAACCTTTTGATCTCGGCGTCGACCTCGTCGTCCCGAACGTCGATTTCTAGCTCCTTGGCCTTTTGCATGATCAATTCGAAGTTGATGGCGTCCTGGGTTGCCTTTTCGACCTCAGTGGCCTGCTCTGTGGCTGGAAACTCGGAAACCACGACGATAGGGCCATGCTGGACCTTCTCGGCGATTCGACTGCTGAGGATTGGTGCGCCGTTGACCACGGCAACGATTCGGTCGATCAGGGTTTCGCCGGTCGCGATCCCCGGGGCGCCAAAGAACACCAGGACTGAGAACAGAAGTGCGGAAAGCGCAAGCAGCTTCCTGCGCATGGAATGACCAAAGTTCTGTTCGAACACAAAGGACTTCATGGGTTGCCTCATATCGACGGTTCCCCGTGACAATAGCGGCGGCGGCATGTGGTGTCGAGGGGTTAGAATCTCACCAAAGGGGCTTGGGTGAGTTCACGGAAACCGTCTGGAGCGCGATTTCTACCCATTTTCGGTATTCTTCACGCTCCCGTTGCCGGGTGAGTTCGGACCGAATTTTAGGACTGGCGTCGCTCAGGCTGAGGGTTTCGCGCGGTTTCTTGTCGACGAGCATGATGATGTGGAAGCCATAGGTCGACTTCACGATGTCGGTGATCTGACCTTCCTGCATGTCGAACACGATATTGAAGAAATTCGGGAATTCGCCCTTCGAAAATGGCCCGAGCAGGCCGCCTTGCTGCCCCTCTGGACTGATCGAGTTTTCGCGGGCCAACTCGGCAAAGTTTCCGCGGTTGATCTTTCCTCTCACTGATTTCGCATCACCTTCATTGCCGAGGACAACTTGTCTGATGGTAGCCGTGGCTGGTCTTTTGAATTCTCCGGAGTGGTTTTTGAAGTACTCGGTGATCTCGGCTTCGGAGACCTTGATCTGTGCGAACACACGCTCCTTCAGGTATTGGCTTACAATACTGCGCTCACAAAGCCGGCTCTTGAGGCGCGTGCGATCCTCTTCGGTTGGGTAAACGGCGGGCTCTGATTGCGTGGTCTCCTGCCAGATCTTGAGGCAGTCCATGAAGCGCGCCGGGTTATCAGAGTCGAATTTCTTGTCCTGGAGAATGTACTTGTAGAGAACCTTGCGTTCGATGATGCCCGACATCAGGCGCTGACGCAGAGGATTCAATTCCTTGTCGGTCTTTGGTCCGAGATCCGGGATCGGGGTGAGCTCGTCATTTTGAATGGCGCCACGCATGTGTTGCGCAAACTCCCACTCCAGATCCTCGGATGAAATCGGAGTGCCGCCAACTTCGACAATTGAGCCCTGCACAACAACACGCTCGCCCGCAGCGGCAGAGTCACTTGCATTTCCGGCCACAGCTGATGGGCGTCCAGTGTGGACGACCCGCCAGGCGTAGGCACCGAGCAGAAAGAACGCAATCGCACCGAAAAGGTAGCCAATTTTGCGGAGCATGAATCTCCTCGCGAGGATCATTCGACGTCTCGAATGATGCGCTCTTTGGTCAGGTGGCGGCGATCTGTTGCGCCAGCGGTTGCACCAGTCCGATCAGGGTCGTCAGCATCGTGTCCTGTTCGGAAGGTGAGGGCGTTGGTTTCACCTCGCCGTACATGAACAGCTTGTAGTCGGGCGACAGCCGATACTTCGTCGGCTGCTTTTGGACCACGCCGAGAATTGTATCAATTTGTTTCGCAGAAAGGGTACCGAAGCGGACTTCGTAGAAGCCCTTTGCGCTGGTCGAAAGCAGTGTCGCACCGGTCATGCGCAGCAAGAGCTTCAGCTGGGCGACGCGGAACAGCCGGCCAAGTTCCGGAGGAAGCGGACCAAAACGGTCGATCGTGTCCTTTCGAAGATCGACGAGTTCTTCTTCGGACTGCACTGAGAACAGGGACTTGTAGAGGTGCAGGCGCTGGTTCTCAGACTTGATGTAACCAGACGGAATCAGAGCAGTTATCGGTAGTTTGATCTCCGTGTCGACCTTCTCCCGAACAACTTCGCCGCGGACCTCGTTGATCGCCGCTTCGAGCATCTCCGTGTAGAGCTCAAGGCCGACCTCGGCAACGTGACCGGACTGCTCTCCACCCAGGAGGTTTCCGGCTCCACGAAGTTCAAGATCGTGGCTCGCGATCTGAAAACCAGCGCCGAGTTCCTGGTGGGCACTGAGAACATCAAGGCGGTGTTTGGAGTCGTCCGACAGCGCTTCCTCGGCAGGTGTCAGGAAGTAAGCGAAGGCCTGCTGCGTGGAACGACCGACTCGACCACGAATCTGATAGAGCTGGGCGAGCCCGAAGCGGTCGGCACGATTGACGAAGAGTGTGTTGACGTTTGGCATGTCGATGCCGGACTCGATGATGGTCGTGCACACGAGAACAGGGAATTTCTGTTCGAGGAAATCAACGATCACTCGTTCCAGCTGGTGCTCGCGCATTTGACCATGCGCGGTGCGGACGTCGACCGAAGGCACAAGGCTTTTGATGAAGTTGCGCATTTCCTCGATGTCTTCGACTCGGTTGTGCACGAAGAACACCTGTCCACCGCGGGCAACTTCGCGCTCAATGGCGTCGCGGATGAGAGTCTCATCGAAGCGGGCAACGTACGTCTTGACGGCGAGGCGATCGTGCGGAGGAGTCGCGATGATCGAGATGTCGCGCAACCCGAGCATCGCCATGTGCAGCGTTCGGGGAATAGGTGTTGCCGTCAGAGTCAGAACGTCGGCGTTCGCGCGAAGTTCCTTGAGTTTTTCTTTGTGTCCGACGCCGAAGCGTTGTTCCTCATCGATGATGAGAAGACCCAAACGCTTGGGCTTGATGTCTTTGGACAAGAGGCGATGAGTACCGATCACGATGTCGATCTGACCTTTTTCAAGGCCAGCGGTGATGTCACGCGTCGTCGCAGCATCGACGAAACGGTTGACTTCACCAACCTTGACGCCGTGCCGGCCGAGTCGATCGGCGAAGGTTCTGTAATGCTGGTGACAGAGCACCGTCGTCGGGACCAGGACAAGAACCTGAAAGCCCTCCAGCACTGCGCGTAGTGAGGCGCGCAGGGCGACTTCTGTCTTGCCGAAGCCGACGTCGCCGCAAACAAGCCGATCCATCGGGCGCGCTGATGAGAGGTCTTCGAACACGTCATGAATCGCTTTGAGTTGATCGTCGGTTTCTTCGTAAGGGAACTCGGCTTCGAACTTGAAGTACTCGTCATTCGGCGGGCTATAGCGATGTCCGTCGCTGATCTGGCGCTGGGCCTGGAGTCGCAGGAGGTCTTTCGCCATGTCGATGATGGCGCCCTTGACCTTGGATTTGCGCTTGTCCCACGCTGGGCCGCCAAGTCGATCGAGGCTGCCGGTGCCGCCGCCTTCAGATCCTGAGCTGTAACGCTGGAGCAGCCCGAGGCGATCGACCGGCAGGTAGATCTTGTCGTTGGCTGCGTATTCGATGATGAGGAATTCGGCTGTCTGTCCGCCGACGGCGAGTGTCGCCATGCCCATGTAGCGTCCGATACCATGCTGCACGTGCACGACCAGATCGTGAACCTTGAGATCTTTGAACGAACTAAGGAGATTCTGGAGTTTCGCGGACGGCGACCTGGTTTTGCGACGCTTTGCCCCGAACAATGCAGCCTCGGGGATGATCAGCAGCGAGTTTTCAGGAAGCCAGAGGTGCGCGGCGATTGCGCCAAAACCGATGTGAACCTTCCCCGGAGAAAGTGTACCGGCGAGAATGTTTGCAACGATGTCGCGATCTACAACCGCCGTGATGTCGCGGTGTCCAAGGAGGTTGTTGATGCGTTCGAGTTGCTCTTCGTTGTGGACGAGAACGGCAACGCAGCCTTCCTCGCCTGCGAGCCGGCGACGGATAATCTCGATCCAGCGGTCGAAAAGATCCGCAGGGGGATCCTTGTGGTAGACGGGCGCTCCGTCGAGCGCAGTGCGGCCTTCGATGCGAAAGAATGCACGATCCTGGTTTGCGTGGGGGTTGCCGAACTCGATCGCGAGTTGATGCCATTCATGCAAGGACTTCAACAGCGTCGCGGAATCGGCAAAGTGTTGTTGCACAGGGAGTACCGGTCGATGTTGAGCGACGTCCGTGCGGTAGTCTTTGGCAAGTTCGGCGTTGAATTCGCCAAGAGCGACCGCGCACGATTCGATCGTTTTCGGAAAAATCAGGACGTCGTCTTTGGTCAAATAGTCGAAGCCGGTCGCGCCCTGGTTGCGCATCAAGGGCGCAAACATCTCCAGACCAGATGCCCGCACTCCGCTCTCGAATGAGTGCATGAGACCATCGCGATCATGCTGTGGGATGTCTTGCTCAAGCAGGTTTGAGAAGAGTTTCTGTTGCAGCGACTTTCTCGTCTCCTGACCGATGCGGCTTTGTGGTGCTGGAATCAGGCACTCTGCCGCAGAACAGATTGTCACCCTGGTGAGACTTCCCGTGGATTTTTGATCGAGCGGGTTGAAGGTTCGTATCGAGACGAGTTCGTCACCGAGGAACTCGAGGCGTGCCGGGAGTTCGAGATTCGGTGCAAACACGTCGAGGATTCCACCCCGCAGGGCAAAACTTCCTTCTTCTTCAACGGCTGCTGTCTTGTGGAAACCGAGATCTTCCAGCCGACTGACGAGATCGTCGAGGTCGTGCTCCGTGTTGACCTCAAGACCAATGGAGCTTGATTTAAGTTCCGTCGGCGGGAGCGTCTTCTGCGAGAGTCCCTGTAGCGTCGTGACGACGACGGTGCGCAAATCCGGATCCGCGAGGCGTGAAAGCGCGTAGAGACGCTGGCGTCGGGCAAGGCCTGGATTTACGTAGCGATCCGATCCGTATGACGAAAAGAACGGAAGAAGTGCCGGAAGCGGACGGTCTGACCCGAACTGCGCAAGCGAGAGCTCAAGAAACTCCGTCCACGCCGAAATCTCTTTGGCCGTCGGTACGACGATGACGACACGATGTTTGGTGGACTTGAGAACGCCGAGGGTCGCGAGCTGGATGAAGGCATCGGACGCACCAACGACTTGAATGGAGCGGCTCTGAAACAGAGCCGGCAGCGCGTCGCGAACGAACGTATTGATGCCGTAAAGTGCTGACATGGGGCTCGGAGACTACCGCGAAGACTTGCTCGGTGCCACCACACAGGGCTCTAGACGTAATTGCCCTTTTCGATCTTGGCGACGAGGATTTTCTCCGCTGCCTGAGGATCTCTTGGGTCGACCGCGTAGTAGGCCTGCTGTTCGCAGCGGCGCTTGTTCTCCAGGAGCCACTCGAGGATGTCGCTCAGACCCTTGTTCTTTTTGTCTTTAAAAAACGGGTCGTTGGACAGCGCGTCGCGGCACTTTTTGAGGGCGCGAAGCTCCTGGGGATCGTTCTCGTTGACGGCATAGTCGTTGAGATCGTACTTGCCGATGTCTTCCGGCAGCACACCAAGGAAGCGAACATCCGGCGCTGAGAAATCCGAGTTACGAATCAGCGATGCCGCCGAACCGGCTTTGAGCGTGCGATAGATATTTTGTATCGTGTAGGCGTCAAGGTCTCCGAAGAAGAAAATCGGAACCTTGAGCTGATCCTGAATTCGCTTCACCCATCCGCGC
>Ga0169931_10003631_pt1 | contig 24371 bp, 22 predicted proteins | sample Kivu_15m_20L_FD_129675 | JGI IMG/M metagenome (GOLD analysis project Ga0169931, IMG submission 129675) | Freshwater microbial communities from Lake Kivu, Western Province, Rwanda to study Microbial Dark Matter (Phase II) - Kivu_15m_20L... | ecosystem: Environmental > Aquatic > Freshwater > Lake...
ATACAAATACAAATACAAATACAAATACAAATACAAATACAAATACAAATACAAATACAAATACAAATACAAATACAAATACAAATACAAATACAAATACAAGTTCGGATACAAGTTCGGATACAAGTTCGAGTAGTTCTGATTATTCTTCAACTGAGCAAATTTATCTCAACAACGGAAGATTATACAATGGCGTCGAAAAGGAATTTATATTACCCAAACCAAGTGAAGTTTTAATGAACACATTTTTCCAACCTTTCCTCGCCAAACCTGATGACTTTGACCCAAAAACAGCGGTATATTTTAAAGCAAAGTTTTGATTGGAAATTTTCGTTCAAAGCAAAGATTTTTTTATTAGCTACATAATAGAACAGTGTGTCTTCAACAACAATGTCTACACCAATGTCATCCGCCATTGACGAATTACCAGACGATGCACAATTTGAAAAAGAAGAACCCATCGTTGTCAAAGCGAGTCCATCAAATGTAAAAGTTGACATTACAAAAAAGGTGCATTTTGCGGATGAAGAGATGTCTTTTTTTCAAAAACTAAAGGCTGAAATCAACGAAGAAAACATGTTGATATTTCTTTTTTTGTTTATTGCCAACTCGCCCCAGTTTAATGATTATGCAATGGGCATTCCTTATTTGAGCACCAGCGGCTTTGTTGGTATTGGTAGAGTTGTTCTTCTTTTTGTTGCCTACCTTGTTACTAAGACATTTGTTTTGCCACAAATAAAGTTGTAAAAGCAAAATAGTAATTGTAAATTTTTCAGTACAATTAGTATTTAAACTTTCGATTTTTATATTTATAAGAATAAGAATAAGAATAAGAATAAAAGAGAAAATGGATCAATTTACGGCGCATTTTACAGAGGTGTATAGTCAAAAGCTGTACTTACACAAGGAAATTGATGAAAATAATATTAGATTAGGATTTACAACGTTTAAGAAACTTTGCATATTTGATATCAATGATATATCTGTTCATGAGGATACAACACCCACGGCATACACAATATTACGTTATTTAAATTTCCCATGCACATTGTTTTCAGACAATCATTTGCGGGTGCATGCTTATAGCAACGATATCATTATTTACCCATATGCTATAAATAAAACAAATGAAGAATTAGTTAACGAACCTATATTTGACTTGAAAAAATTTAACCAAAAGTTTTTGAATGATACGTATAAAAAGGCAAGTGTGGTACTAAAAGTTGAGAAATGCGAGTCACATTATTGCATGGTTTTTTACATAAACAACACGATTGTGAAAAATGTTGAAAGAAATAAACAAAATAGCAAATCACAATACCTTGTTTATTTAGCAACGAGAGAAAAAAGAGACGAACTTTTGATTGATGCGACAAGTCATTTGCACTTGTTGACCTTACCTAGCACTGATTTTGACAAAGACGCTTTATTAGAATGCAATGAAAAGGGTGGTTTAAAGCAAACTGTAAAAATGTTCCAATATCAAATTGCAGATACGCAATGGATGGAAAAGATTGAACACGACGTTGACCAAAATACAAATCAGATAAAGTATAAATATGATCTTGCATGTAAAGTGTTTAACGACTCGTTTTATCTTTATAGAAATACATTGTACAATGACTTGAACGATGCTCTTCAAAACGATGTTTCATTTCAATATTATGGGGGAAATTTGATATCTGAAGTAGGCCTCGGCAAATGTATGGCAAAAGACACAGAAATTCTGATGCATAATGGTTCTGTAAAAATGGTGCAAGACATTGTTGTGGGTGATGTCTTAATGGGAGACAACTCTTCTCCTAGATCTGTGTCATCGTTGGCAACTGGAGTAGATGATATGTTTGACATTGTATTTGAAAATAATCAAAAATACACAGTCAATAAAGAACACATTTTATGTTTAAAATCAAAATTGCCAAAAACTATTACTATAGATATACAAAATTCAAGTATTATCATTGAATGGCTGTCTAAAGAAAATGGTATTGTGAAACAAAAGGTTTATACTTATTTTGAGGAAACGTTTGATGACATTCAAAAGGAAGCGCAGAGTTTTTTTGGTGCAATTGAAAACGAATCTGTATATGAAATGTCAGTCAAACAGTATTTGTTGTTACCTAGGGTATTCAAGGACAATTTACAAGGCTATAGAGTTCCGGTTAACTTTCCAGATATTTCTATTTCCGAGATAACGTGTGCAGTACTACAAAACATTATAGAAACCGGCTGTATTCCAACCATATACAAATGTAATTCAACAAAAAAAAGACTACAAGTATTGAGTGGCATATTACAAATTGTAGGAGAGTATAGAGGGAGTGGAGTTTATGAAGCAAGGTTAAACATGCCAATTACAAAGGACCTCTTGTTCTTGTGTAGATCACTTGGAATTAGTTGTAGAATAATGTCAGATACGTTCTTTATAGACTTTAAGGATAATTATGACATGTCATATGACATAGAAATACAACCTATTGGCAAGGGTACATATTATGGGTTTACATTAGATGGAAATCATAGATATTTATTAGGAGATTTGAGTGTGACACACAACACAATGACGTGTTTATACACGATTTTCAAAACGGCACATGCACAAAGAAATTTGTACGATCAATATGTTTCATTTAGTAAAAATTGTAATTATTTTTACAAAAGAGGAACTAAAAAAGGACGTGTATGTAGAAAAAGCACTGATAACCAAGATGACTTGTATTGTTCAGAGCATAAAAACAGCATTTTTTATGACAAGCGTCATATTGAATATTGCAACTTGCAATCATTTGACATACAACAATTCACATGTTTGAAAAGCGGATTGCTATTAACAAACAGCACTCTTGTGCTTTGTCCGAACCAACTTTGTGACCAATGGGTGAAAGAGTATTACGACAAGTTCATAAACGACAAGCGGGTTATACTCATAGCAACATTGGATCAATACAACAATGTGACATTAGGGGATATTCTTTTTTCAGATGTGGTCATCGTGTCATATCAATTCTTGTTAAATCCAACTTATATTGAAAGAAACAAGGCCAAGTTTTTGAGCTTTCAATCACTTTCTCAATTGAGGACAACTTTGAAAATGTATAAATGGAACAGAGTTATACTTGATGAAGCACATGAGATTCAAAATATGCCCAGGGCTTTGCAATTAAAACAAATTATACTAGACATTGAGTCAAATTACAAGTGGAACGTAAGCGGTACGCCTTTTGCAAATAAAATCAATAGTTATATTCAATTGCTTAGTTACAACACAAATGTGCCATGGAGAGAAGACAGCAATATCAATAATTTTGATTTAAGTCAACTAATGTCAATGGGGTTGTCTTCAAATATTATTGAGAAAACAAGAGGTCTATTTAGGAGAAATACAAAGGACTCTGTTCGTAAGGAATATGGTGGAAACATGATAAAGGAGAATCTTCATCTTTTAGAGTTTACTACACAAGAACGCAATATTTACGACAGTTATTTAGATGGCTTTCATTCAAAATACTCTAATTTCTTGATTCAACTTTGCTGTGATCCAGAATTGTTTACAGCGACAAAGGACATGATCAAGAATTGCAAGACGTTGGATGAAATTCAGAATGCCATTTTAAAGCATAATCAAGAATTGTTAATGAAGAACAAGCAGAAATTAGTGGATATACAACATTCAATCAACATTATTGCATTAAGTAACACTTCCATTTCCAATAACAGTGACATTGCACATCAATTAATAGCATTACGACGTCAGCAGACAATTATAAAGAACACAGTAGAGTCGATTGAAAGGACGTACAACTTTTTAAAAAGTGCAATTGACAGTCTACCAAACAACAATGACACTTGTCCCATTTGTTTGGATGATATCTTAGAATCCAAGCTTGCAATTACACAATGCGGGCATAAATTTTGTTGGGACTGCATTGTCAAAACACAGAAAAGCAATCGTTCAGTTTTATTCAAGTGTCCTTCTTGTAACACAAAAATATCTTCAAAGGACGTATTTATTTACAAGGACAAATACGATGGATTAATCACCGATTTAGAGCGTTTGATACAGCAAGTGCGCTCAACAAAAATAGGCAACATTATATACTTTTTGAAAGAGTATTTAAAAACAGGTGAAAAGGTGATTCTCTTTTCTCAATGGGATGAAATTCTTCACAAGGTAGGAAAGTTTTTGCAAGACTATAACATTAACATTGTTTACTGCAATGGTAGTGTATATCATAGAAAGCAAGCAATTGAAAACTTTAAACAAAATCAGTCTATTCAAGTCATCATGTTATCTTCACGCAACTGTGCTAGTGGAATTAATTTAGCAAATGCAAGTTCGATTATATTGTTGGAGCCGGTATATGGAAGCCGTGGATATAGAAAAAACATTGAAGAACAAAGTATTGGGAGGTCTGACAGAATTGGTCAAAACAAAGAGATCAACATTTTCAGATTCATAATCAAAGACACCATTGAGGAAGACATTTTTAACAATAATTACGATGATACCCAATTAAAGCAATTAAGTAATAATTAATTTATTGGTAAATTGGTAGGTAACATGACATTCAAGCATTTATCAGACGTTAATCAAACGTATACACAACATATGAAAGATTCCATGAAATATTCGTGGAGTTCCCTTAAAAGTGCATTTTATTTTTTCTGTCATGGATTGCTTCCTTGTGTGTATGAACACGAGGGTTCTGATAATGTGTCTCGTTTGCATGTCAAAATAACGGACAAGTATGAACAAATTCAATCAGATCAATTAGGATTAAATCTCAAACCCTAGGGTTTTTTAGGTATAAAAAAGCGACTTTTGTATTTTATGATGTCTTTGTCTTTGATAATATTGTTTGTGATATCATCAAAAGTTTTCCCTAAAAGTCTTTGAACAATGTAAAAAATGCTGTAGATGCCACATGCATAATTTTCGTATTGATGTTTGCGTTTATTTTCTTTGTAGTTATATTTATTGTTGAAAACATCACGCATTAGGAATTTGAGGAAATGCTTAATATTTTTGTTTGGTTTACCACCGGTTGAATCAAAATACTCGATTGTTTTTCCAGCATTGTCTATAAAGACGGACACCCAATGACTACCTGGTTGATTATGGTTGTCATGATTAAACACGATACCGATTGATTTGTATTTTGATTTTGTAAAGGAATTATAATTGAACTGAACATGTTTGTAGAAATCTGATGGAAGAGCTCCAAGGAAAAAAAAAGATGGATTAGATTCTTGGTATTGTTGCAAAACATTGTTAATATCAGTAGTAGACAACCAAGACTTGACATCAGCAGTGATAGGTGGTTTAAAAGTAAAAAGCTTCAGCTTGTTTTTTAGAGATTTGTTTGATATTTGTTTAATAAATTCTAAATCAATCCAACAGAATTCTTTCTCACAAATAGTATTTAATCTATCATGAATAGATTTCCAAAGTTGTTTTTTGGTTTTGCTATATACGTCAATGGGTTTGCGCAATGTGCAAACATTTGTTTTACACATATTTTGAGTTTTAATAAAAGAGTTGAAAGCTTTAGCGATCTCGACTAGTTCATAATAATCAAAGCATGTATAACTTTTTTGCTTTATATTGGGGGAGCACACATCCATTACATATAAACAATAAAAATAAATTGTTGCATTTCAAATGCTTTTAAAAACTTGGTATTGGGTCTCGCGAACGCAAAATCGCGTTTGGCTATCATTAAAAAAGTAAATTTCGTTCAAAGTCGCGGTATTTCAAATGAAGGTTCTAGACATTCATGTAGAAGAAACAAACAAGACGTATCAACTTTTGATTGGCCAAAACAAAATGGAAAATCACAATCTCTTGAAATCATGTTCTCCAAATGATTTATGGTTTCATTTAGAAAAGCAAAGTAGTCAGCATATGATTTTGAAATGCAATGGTGATCCTATCCCTAAACGCTATTTAAATTACATTGGTAGTCTTTTCCATAAAAACAATAAACATTATACAGTTATTTATACATATTTAAAGCACGTTAAGATGACAAACGAACCTGGCGTTGTTATACCAACAAGTTGTAAATTAAATCGTATCTCGTTTTAGTTTTTATTTCACTTTCAATTAGTTTATTCCAATTTAAAAAGAATAAACCAATTTTTTGCAAATGAAAGTTGCATTAATTTTTGGAATTACAGGACAAGATGGAAGTACTCTTGCTGATTTGTTATTGTCAAAAAATTACCAAGTACATGGCGTTATCAGACGTGCTAGTAACTTTAATACTCAGCGTATTGATCATATATTTGATAAAGTTTCACTTCATTATGGAGATTTGACTGACGCTGGTAATGTCATGGGAATCATTCAACAAGTGAAACCGGACGAAATTTACAATTTTTCAGCTCAGTCTCATGTCAAAGTGTCTTGTGAATTAGAAAACTACACCTTTCAAGTTAATACAATTGGCCTTTTGAATATTCTTCAAGCAGTACGTACTCTTGGTGTTTTGAAAACAAAAGTTTATCAAGCTTCTACATCTGAAATGTTTGGTAATTCTACAGACGGAAGTCATTTATTGAACGAAAATTCCCCATTAAATCCTGTAAGCCCATATGGAATAAGCAAAGTAGCAGCCCATCATCTTGCTAATTATTACAGAGATGCGTATGGAATGTTTGTTGTTTCTTCCATTTTAATGAATCATGAAGGTGAAAGACGGGGCCCCACGTTTGTAACTCAAAAAATTGCAAATTACGTTGCACAATACAAACGCGGTAACGCAAAAGCCCCTTTACAAATTGGAAATTTAAATGCCAAAAGAGATTGGTCTCACGCAAAGGACATGGTGCAGGGTATTTGGTTGATGATGCAACACGATGTTGCAGATAACTATTTACTTGCTTCTGGAGAAGAACATAGTGTTCGAGAGTTCATTGAATTGGCATTCAATGAAATAGGTGTTCAAGTCGTGTGGGAAGGAATAGGTGAACAAGAGATAGGATTGAACACACAGACAAGTGAAATTATTGTACAAGTCAACCCAAAATATTACCGACCAATCGATATTGAACATCTCATAGGAGATTCATCTAAAGCTCGAAAAGTGCTTGGTTGGAAACCTACAATAACCTTTCAAGAGCTTGTTAGTTTGATGGTAAAACATCAACTACTTACGTAAATTTGCATCATTTTTACTCATGTCATTTCTTGCTTTACGTTTACGTAATTTCTAATGTCTTTGTATTCAACAAGTAAAATGTTTTATTTGGACAATCAATATTACATGGCCAAACCACTAGATATTCATGTGGGCATTGTTGTGATTGTACCGTGTTTTCAATTTGGGACACATCATCAAACAACATGTAAAACATTGATTGGAATAATTTACAGTATTGTCTTAACCCTATAATTTTTACGTTTTGAAGCTTTGAATAAATAAGTATATTCTGAAAGGTATTTTTGTACAATTGACATTGCAAGTGATAATTTTGGTAATGATTCGTATCATACATGTTATGCATCATTTCTTCATATAAAATTTCGGTGATATTTCCCCCAGTTAATTCACGAGTAGTGTTTTTAATTTCATATAAGTAATTGCCTTGCACATTAAATGCATTTAGCAAAGTCAAATTGCTTTGATAGCACAATCGTTTCATACAGTTGGCATTATAAAATGTAGAATCACCATTTGGAAAGGAATCAAACTTGTAAAACGGAAGTAAACTCAAATGTGAACTTTCTAAAAGTATAGTACCCTCATTTTTGCACAATTGTTGACATGAATTTAAAAACACTTGTGGTTCAGTGACAATGTTGAAAATTCCAGGTGCTATAATTATGTAATCATAAAGTTGTTGTTGTAGTGGTGGTGTACTTTTAAAGTGTTGTATTACATGCATAGTAGCATTTAATGTAGATAATACTTCTGGGACTGTCTCGATTCCATAAAATAAAATCTTCTGTGGGATTTCCTTATCACAGATTATTTGATGCACAGCCTCATAGAAAAGTAACGTATCATTTGGTAGTGTCCAATCATTGTTTGAAACCGCGGAAACGCAAAAACACGTTTGGCAATAGAACATTTGAACGCACAGTTCATTGCAACTTAAAAATCCGGAGAGAGATGCTTTGCATACTTTACAATATGACATTATCTTGTTTATCATAAATGATTAATATTTAATAGTACAAACGAGAGTTTAAATTTATAGATTCTCAAATATTCAAATTTAAAATAAAAGGAATGAAATCTCATGTCATGTGGAATTCCATGCCTCAGCAAATTGTAAATGATATTTCAAAAGTACAATTGTTGAACGAAACTCCAGATAACATGCTTGTGACAGTAGAAGTATTTAAGCCAGCAGATACGTATATTGAAAGATTAACTTTTACTGAATCTATATTAAATGAAATATATACATTTTTATCATCACATTATACAAATCATGATTCCAAAATCCTTGTATATTCTAAAAAACTCCTAACGTTTTTCTTCAATTCTGGCGAAACAAGCATTTTACTTGCTTTACGCAAAAAAGATACAAATGACATGATAGGTTTCATATCCGGTGTATACAAAAATATTAGATGTAAAACAATCCAAAAGTTTTGCTATGTTGATTTTTTATGTATCCACAAAGATTATAGAAGTACATACATTGCTGCATATTTAATTACACAATTGTGGACATATGTTCAAAAAACTCCAGCAATTTTTCATACTTTTAGAAATCTGCCACGTGCAATTTGTAAGCAACATATATATGTCAGACCATTGAATTTGGAAAAATTGGTAAAAGATAACTGTTTTGAAATACCACATGGATTTTCCAAAAAAACATATTGTGAGGAACTTGAAAAAATATTTTCTCTAGTACGCCCCAAATCCCCTTATAGCATTACTAGATGTAATCCTTCCGATGTTCATCAAGTATGTGACAAGCTCAACGAATTCAACAAGCGAAAGTTTGTAATATATCCTTTAATAAAGCATGAAACAATAATGGAAATTATTCAGAACACAGATTTTATGACATTCAAGTTAACAAATGAACACAATAGTATCATTGCATACATGGATGTTTACATATTGACCACTTATCAAAATAGTATAGAGTGCAAAAACGCATACATGTATAATACTTTTCACTCATGTGACTGGTCTGAAAAAGAAGTAGGTGATTTTTTAATAAAGGTTTTAATTAAATTACGGGATGACGGAATAGATATTATTACGATTCAATCTCATATAGACACACATTTGCAATTACAAAAATTTATGATCAAAGGTAGTATATCTACGCATATTTTCAACCATTCTATGATTCAATTGCAATCCGAAAATAATGGACTTGTGCCTTTTTAGACAACTTTTATTAGTCTTTATTAACTAAATTTTTAATGTCAGTTATGATCAAGAAAATGGGAGGAGGCGGCGCTACCGGTGGTTGGTCTTCGGACCCATATCACTTTACTTTAAATGATTTAAAAGATTTAGGGGCAGGTGAGACAAAACATCAAGATAAAGGGTGTGTAGCACAAGGCGGTGATAACTTTGGTAATGCACGCGCTGCCGGGTTTGGCTTTCCGGGAAATGATGAATTTGAATGGGGTGGAAGAGGAAACGATTGTAACCATTGTAACTACGATTGGGGAAAAGAGTGTTGGGGAAGTTGGGAAATTAAGCATGGTGGTCGTCCAACTGTTCGACGAAAACATTTTCTAGGAAATGAAACAACTTGTTGTTTATTGAATTCAAGAGGAAAAGATACAAACTACTTTGATGGAGACAAAACTTGTAACCCTGAAACAAGAGATCCAACGCGACAAAAATGTACAGCCATATATACAAATCATTGCGGATCAAACAATAGAATTGTAACTGATCAAAATTGTAAAAATCTGAATGCAACTAATAAGACCGTGTACGACAACCTTATGTTACAATATTGTAACCATAATTTATCAAATGCAAAAAGCAATGAATGTATTGCTTATTGTGGAAATTCTGCATCATGTACTAAATTGAAATTGTCAAACGAGTGTGCAAAATTTGGTATACCGCAAAATGACAATGATTGCACGGAAACTCGAGTCAACACATTAAGAGGTGATTGTGGGCAAATTGGAATTTTAGTAGACAATCTTGGGGGAACTGATTTGTCTCCATGTAATGAATCCGCTGTTGCAACCATCAAAAGTCAATGCAAAGATTTAAACATTGATTTCTCTCTTTGCACGCCAGCTAAGATTTCAGACGAATTATTTTTAGCACAACAAAGAAAAGATGGTACGGCACAAACTGACATAGACTCTGCATTGGGCCAAGACATTATAACTAGAGGGACCATCATTAATGATGCACTTCGAAGTTTAACAACCCCAAGCACAGTGGAAGCTCCAAGTGCAGCGGGACCAAGTGCAGCGGGACCAAGTGCTGCGGGACCAAGTGCTGCGGGACCAAGTGCTGCTGGTAACCCCAAGGAACCCAAAGATGATTCTTTTTTAATAATTGGTATTATTATAGCGGTTATATTGATCTTGATTTGCTTGTCTTCAATCACAGGCATATTTGTTATTATTTAACAGTCTTTTCCTTAAAACAAAAATAATTGATATTTATAAGTAGAATGAGTTGTTCTGATGATAAAATTATAAAAGACCAAGCGTGCAAAAACTTGATGTATTCAAATTTCCAAGAATACACAAGATTAATGAATAGCTATTGCAACAAAGACTTGGCAACTGCAAAAAGCAATGACTGCGTCACTTATTGCAGAACAGCGGATCAATTATCAGATGGGTGCAAAAAATTAAGGGAATCAAATGAATGCACAAAGCTACGAATTCCAGAGAACGAATGTAATTATGACAACATTCGTTCTTTGAAACAAAGATGTGGCGATGTAAGAATCCTTGTCGGAGCGTTTGATTCTACAAACGTTTCGCCTTGCAATGAAAATGCTATAAAATATGTCACAACACAATGCAACACGTTGAACATTCCTATGAGCGAATGTAGTCCTGAAAAGGTTTCTGATGAATTAATAAGGTTGGATTATGATAAACAACAGACAGATCGTGAAACAAATGCTGCTAATAGAGCAAATATAATCCAAAATAGATCAAAGTCAATATCAGATGCAATCTCTACACTTATGAGAAAGTCTACTAAAGAAAGTCCTTCAAAACCAGCTACAAGCAACAACACTACGGACACTGATTATACAGCAATGATTTTAATTGTTGTTGGTGTCATTATCATAGTGTTGTCAGCAATGTCGGCTTTAGGTGTTATTGTTGTTTCTTAGTTTTTATGAAAAACAAAATTGTTTGTATTTATCAATGGAATTAATAACAATTTTGCTTTTCATTTTCCTATTGGGAGTAACCCTTTATGTCTTTGAGAGAAAAAAAATAAAAAGGGGGAAAAAAGAACATTATAATGCACCAGAGTACGTCGCACCACCACCTGGAGTAACTGCGTTTACTATAGCCACGGATCTAGATCATAAACGGGCTTTAAAGGAAGCATTAATGGGAGTTTGTAAACAGGCTGGTTACACATGGGTAGAGCTCCCAGGGAATGAGTTTGTATATGATTGTAAACACACTAAAAAAACTTGCTTAAGAGATTCCGTAAAAGATGACATGTATGGATATCAAGAATGGCGAGAACTAGATTCAAAAGATGCTCAAGAAATTGCCAAATTAGAAAGCACGGGGTCTATCCTAAGTGCCAACGTTGGAGAAAGTACAGATTTTAGAAGATCAGGTGATGTTTTAAGTAATAAAGAAGGAGTTTGTATTCTAGGAAATTTAAATTATAAACAATTTTGTGAAGGGGAGGGTATCAAATACGATCCAAATGATGGAACTTGTACAACAATTAGAAGATATTGTAATAAAAGTTTATTAGCGTATTGTAATGGAGATTGTTTTGAAGATCCTGGTAGTATGCTAATGTCAAAAGTTTTTGGTACGACACTTGGAAGATCATCAGGCTTTTTGAGTTTCCTTGCTACCGATGCTGCATGCAATAATAATACTCCGCCAGAACTTTAACTTTTCACTTTTAAACAGTTAATTTTTCAGAGTTTATTTGTTGTTTTTACATAAGACATCATAGTAAGAAATCAAATGAGTAATTTCTCAGTTCCTGAATTAACACCTGAACAAGCAGGTCAAATTGCTGGTGGTGTGGGTGCTGGTATTGTAGGCAATACTGTAGTTGCGCCAGCAGTTAAAGCCGTAGGGGCAGTAAAGGCTGCTCGAGCTGCAGATGTCGCGGCAGCAACTGCAAAATTAGCAAAAGTTGCAAAAATGGCTGGAGCTGCTTTTGGTGCTACTGGAGATGTAGTGGCGGGTGGTATAGCTATAGGCACTACTGCAAATGATCAATTCATGACAGACAGTGAAAAAGCTTACAGTATAACAGGAGATGTTTTAGGAATAGCTGCAAATATTGCAGTGAGTTTTGTATCTGGCCCACTTGCTATTCTTGCAATTTTAGGTGGTATATTGGATATGTTTTATAGTCCTTATAAGGCCATGTTTAACAAAGACTTGCGGCGCATAGAATCCGAACTTAAAAAACAAGTAAAACAAATGATGAAAGAAAGTGATTTGGATTATCCATTTGAAATGAAACCAGACATTTTGTCAGCTCTTGCAAATGAAGATTCTTTGCAATATGCACTATTTGTTGTTTTAAGAGACAACTACTATATAAAACGTGGATTAATAGATGAGCAAGAAGCAGCCACTGCAACACGAGAAATTCAAAGTTTACGAGAAGAAAGAAGAATGCATAGAGGAATATATTTAGACGATGATGGAAACGTAAAGTTGAAAGATGATACTACAAAACTAATGTATTTCACAGCACAACAACAAGAAGACAGAATGCTTGCCAAATTGATTACATTATCCCTTACATTGAAAAGAAACAATATTGATGTCAACAATCCAAAAGATTATAAATCAAAGAAAACACTGAATAATTATCTCAAACAAGAATGGAAAACAATTATGTTTATAATTGTCATAATTATTTTATCAAGTACAAGTAGTATCCTTAGTGGTGTATTTGCTACAATCAAGTAATGGAATACTATTATTTAATTGCATTTGCTCTTTTATCTCTGTTTGTACACTGGTATGTAACAAGAGAAAAGGAAACATTTGAACTTGACGACACCCCCATTGAGCCATTATGCAAAGACATGACACCCACAAAGCTTTTCAATATATTTGATAATGATATGGATGTCATAACGGAAGTGTTTTTGAAATACGACATTCCTATAAGCGCAATCAAAAAACCAAAGTATTATCCACATATTGCAAGTATTCTTTATAAATATAACGTGCTTACATGCAAAGATTAGCGTGCCACGAAAAACTGAATTTAAAACGAAATATGTTCAAATGTACAACTTGACACCTAAATCAAAGACAACCCTAACACAAACAAACACGAGCAACATCAATCAAAATGGACATTCAACATTTAATGGAAAACTTTGCAACCCTATACAATGATGCATCTGAAAAAGAGTTACAAAATGTAGCTGATATGCTTTCTAATTTGAATATTAAAAAGCGTCAAGAAGAAAGCGTGAGTGCTTTTAGTAAAAAATTAATTGAAAAAGAAAACAAAAAAAGAAGCAATTATGTTCAATTTTTGGAGTCGGAAAGCGTCAATGCAATAATCTGGGCACCAACTCAAGTTGGAAAATCGAATGCGTCACGTGAATTTATTGAAACGTGTTTCAAGTACAATGTTCCAGTTATTGTATCAACGGATAACAAGTCCGACCAAAACGAGCAATTGTTTACTCGAATTCAAAATGACCTCAGTGGTGCTGATGTAAAAATGATAAAGGTAATGGACAAGTCATTTGATGATGACTTTGAACAATGCTTAAAAACAAAAAATAATCGTTTTGTGATTTTTTGTTTAGATAACTCTGCTCAAATTAAGAAATTGATTAGGTCCATCAAGTGCCTTGGATTTGACAAAGGATTTGACAACATTGAGCGGTTTGCAATTTTACACGATGAAGCAGATACGGTAACAAAAGACAAGAATGTCAGCACGATTCAGGAAGATCAAGCGGAGTCGCACAAGAAATGGATTGAGCTTATTGACATTTTTAATAAAAAATTAGGAAGAATAGACATGAAACGTGTATTTGTGACGGCCACCCCAGAGAACTGTACGATGTTGTACAACATTGAGGGCGCGGATTTGATAAAGTTGGAAATTCCTGCAACGTATCGTGGCTATAAAGACATAACTTACAATGTTTTAGAAGATGACCTTGACATCAAAGGGGTGCTTGAAAAAGAAGTAAGACGTATCAAGGCAGATGAAACAAAGGAGGTAATACTGTATTGTATTGACAGAAAGATTCAAGACGGGCAAGATATAGTGTTGAATAGTCTTGCAAGTTACCTCAAGTGCGTTGTCAATACGTACAATGGAAATGGTATTACGGCTTTTATGCGAACAATTACCAAAAGTAACAAGTTTGAGAGCCAACTAAAAGCTATTGGTTATAGTTACATTCGAGATGGCAAGTTTTTCACAGTTAAAGACATGGCAATTCGAAAGTTCTATACAATTTGTAAGAAAATTGGAGAGAACTGTGTGGTGACAATTGGAAAAGACCTTATTTCACGTGGAATTAGTTATGTATCAGAGGACCAATACGAGCCATTAACGGCTACAACTATGATTTACAAACCAGGAATGTCAATGCATGCGGTAGGAATAACGCAAACAATTGGAAGAATCACTGGATGTGCCATGCCAAGCTTACAAAGACGTTTGTACGCACCTCAGGAAGTGATTGAAACATACAAGACGTATAATAAAAATCAAGAGACATACATCAAAGCGATTGAGAAACAAGATACAAACAAAAATTTGACCAAAGAGATAATCAGCGGGATGGTGTTTGAAAAAATGAACAGACACATTGATCGTGCCAAGTTGAACTTGAAGATGAATTATGCGTCAAACAAATCAGAAGAGCAACAAGGTGACACAGAAAGAATGAAGCAATTGATTGATATGTGGTGGAATGCGGACACTATAATAGGAAAAATCTTGAGATATGTGTACGAACATGAAAATGGAGTCAATGAAGTGGAGTTAAAAGAGTTTATGAAAGATATCGGTTCTCAAAATGTAGACGAGTTATTTAATGAGCTCACGCGTCAGCAACGTGGTCATTCAATGGTGTTTGAAAGAACACAAAAGAAAATATCAAAAATAAGAAAAGAAGCTAAAGAGTACATTGATAATTTATAAAAACTGTAAAAAAATTAAACCCGTACATCTCCTTTTTATAGGAAAATATACGGGTTTAATTGCATCAAAATATTTCGTGTAAAAGAGTAGAAAGAAAGATGCTATTAAAAATTTCTTTTAAAACATTCACACTCATGGTGTTTCCGATTTGTTTGCAAAGTTGAGTTTTGCTTACAACTTGTTTAAAATTTTGGGTATATCCTTGTAATAACAAACACTCACTTACATTTAGATTTCTTTTATATTTGGTTACAAAGTATCTATAACAAGATGTTGTTAATGTTGGGCATATGTTTGATTTTGAGGGCGTACAAAAGAGAAACGGTGTAATAATAGATATGTCAAGGTCAATATTTTGTAATTTTGTTTCGATAATTTTACTACCATTTGAAAAATGACATATTGTTTTATCTATAAGGAAATCATCTAGTGGTTTTATTGGCAGTGGACTAGGTTTGACAAAAACTTGTGTACATATATCTTTCTGTATTCCTATAAAAAAGATTCTTTCTCTCTGTTGTGGTATTCCATAATCTTTTGTATTGTAAATATCGGGATAAACATTGTATACTTCTTTATCATCTTCGTCAACAATAGTACTCAAAGAATCAAGAAGAAATTGGTAAGGTTGTCCTTTTTGAATGAACTTGAAGTTCTTGACATTTTCAAGTATAAATACAGGCGGTTGTTTAGTTTTAATAACATCTATACAATGAAGCATGATGTTACTTCTAGGGTCTTGGGTCCCGCGTTTTTTACCCATTAAACTAAAACTTTGACACGGAAATCCACAAACGTAAATATCAACATCAGGGAGTTGTGAATGGTCACGTTTAGTAATATCATCATACAAGATTTCAGGTTCATAATTGGCAAGGATACTTTTGCGCGCAAACTTGTCTATTTCACAGGACCATTTGTGTTGAAAAGGAATACCTAATTGTTTTAAAGCTTCAATGGGAGCTTCGATACCTGAGCAATCAGTTCCAATTGTAATCATTACTAACAAAGAAGAAAAAATAAATAAATTATAAGCGTGGCCGCGAAAATGCGATTCTTGACTGTAAAAATCACACTCAATTAAATTGTTTTTAAGATTTTTTTATTATTCAGATAAGGTAAGCACCACAGGCAATACAAAAATGTTATTTCATCCTTTTGATAAAGAACACTACACGGAATCTTATACAGAACCTTTTACAGAGAATCTTACAATTAAACCAAAGATAAATGCACCAAAAATAACAGCAGGCAGAGGAAGCATAGGCGAGGGTGCAAGCGGTGCAAAATCTTTAGGAAACAGATACAGTGCTGCAAACAGATTAACATCGGCTCCTAAACCCCCACCCCCAAAATTTGCGCCAAGTCTTCAGAAAAAAATTGATGCTCAAAAACTCCCCGTCGCAAAACCTCAAGTAGTTGATACTCCACAAGTGAAGCAGACTATAGAAACAAAGACAACTAATATTGTTGAAGATGCAAAAACACCTGGAAAGGTAGAAACAAGTGTCAAAAATGGAGAGTATGGAGACGAAGTCAAGCAAACCCAAAAAGATATAGATGATGGCAAAAAAGTCGTAAATGAAAGCGAAGCAAAACCATTACTTGAACGTATAAAAGAGTCTGGTGCAAACACATTTGAATCTGCAAAAAGTGCATGGAAGAACAATTGGAAGACAGTTGTAGGAGTTGGTGCTGGATTGGCAGTGCTCGCGATGCTAATTCATGCAAAAGTTTTAGAAGACAAAATAAATTCAACAGACTATAAAATTCTTAGCATTGTTAATGATACTTCCGACAATTCCTTGTTAAACGTGTTTTATGAGCCCACAGATGAATTTGCAATTCAAGATCAAATAATAATTAGCAACACAGATTGCGAACCCATTAAAAATGGTTCTTATGAAGTACAAGAAGCATTGCCCGGAATGGTTTCCATCAAGACAACATCAAAACTAACAAAAGATGGAACCACTGGAAATATCAAAGTTTTTACAGATTTCTCTAATCAATTTGGAAAGACAGTTAATGATGCCGTGGAGCCTGTGACAGATGCCGCAGGTTCCGTTATAGATAGTACCTCACAAACATTTTTTGATACAGTTGGCAAAGTTCTAGGCAATGCGGTCCCAGACTCAATCAAAAACTTTTTTAGCGATTTCTGGTGGATCATTCTTATAGTATCTGTTTTGTCCGTCTTTAGCTCTATTAGTGCCGCAATGGGAATTTTTATTTACAAAAAGTAGTTTTGAACCTAAAAAGTAAAGCGAAGAGTGTGGTTCAAAAATATTGAAAATTTAGCAACAAAGTCAACAACAAGAAAAATGGAGTGGTTATTGTGGATTGATATAGAAACAACAGGGTTAGACATTAAGTCCTCTAGCATACTTCAAGTTGCATGCATTTTGACCGATATGAATGCATTAATAAGATACGAGTTGCCAGAGTATACTTTGTATTGTTCAGAAGATGCACTTCATAAAATGAATGAATGGTGTACAACGACCCATACGCACAGCGGATTACTGGACAAATGCAGAAAAAGCACGATAACAATTAAAGATGTAGAAAACAAAATCATACTTTTATTGAATGAACATGTAGCACTGACGCATAAAGTATATATAGCAGGAAATTCTGTGCATTTTGACAAATCATTTATCAAAAGAGACATGTCATCATTATATGCACGTTTACATCATAGAAATATGGATGTCTCTTCACTAAACTTGTATCAGAAAGCAAGAGGTGGCAAGTTACCGAATGTAAAGACATTCAAACACACGGCTTTATCGGACATTAATGAAAGCATTGACGAATATATATATTATTTGAAGTACAATCAATAATTTTAAAAATTGAATTATATTTTCTTTTTCAAGTTAAAGTACAGCGTATTATTCAAAACTCTTTTATTGGCTATTTGTAATCATGTCAAACAGCCAAGACGATCTCACTAAGCAAATTGATAATTTATCGATTGGACCCAAGAAGCCATTTTCGCATAGCAACACGGTAGTGTTAAAAGTCCCTAATTACAAGGGATTATATGCTTTTGTTCAAGAGTTTCATCCATCAAATGTGGAAGTTCAAGTAATGGATACATCATATGTTCCTATCGAACAATATGGCAGAAAAAAGTTGGGAGAAACTTTTATTTCAAGATTTGGACCTACATTAGTTGTTGGAGAAACAACCTTGAACACTTATAAAGTCGAAGTATCCATTGATGCAAAAGATGTTATGGACCCAATAACCGGTGACCTATCTATTGAAAAAACAAGTGTATTTGAGTCACACAACATTCCACAAGATGCAATTGTCAAATTGATCCTTGTCAAATCAGAAAATGATTCATTTGAAGTTGCCAAGCTCATCTCACAAAACGACAACGCATGCAAAATTGCAAGAACAAACTTGGAAACATTAAATAGCCCAGATGCAAACGAACTTAAACGCAAAATCGCGTCCAACCTTGACTACAAGTTCTTAAAAGAAGAAACAATTCACTGCAAATACGTTAGAGAAGACTTTAACACATCTTCTTCAAACCGTATCAGTGATTTTTTAGTGGTAAAAACACAAAACAAAAAATATCAAAAAATAAATGGTAAATATGTAGTGTATGACAAATACATTGGAAAAAATTATATTATTCAACACTCTCGTGTCATCAGCTTGCAGCAAAATCATTTAGTAAAACAACAAGATAACAAAGTAAAAATAGTAAAAGGTGAATTTAAACATTATATTGGTCAAATTATTCGTTCTCAACCAGCGTACTTGAGTGTTTACATTGACTCTCTTGGTAAATCAATTTCTAGTTATGTAGATAAATTTGGAAAAACGCAAAAACTTGAACCTACTGACGTTTTTTACATTGATTTTATCTTGGCAAACGGTAATGCTTTCCAAGTCAACTCTATCAATTCACAAGGACTAATCAAGGGAATAGAGAAAACTTTGCAAGGGTATGAAGCAAAAACTATCAATCAATCGGACATAGCAAGACTTCAGCCAGGATTCAAATTTCACGCTCATCAATCTGTTTCACAAGAAGAATTTGACTCTCAAACACTTTTACAAGAAGAAGTTGTTGCAGATGAAGAAGACAGAGATGATATTTCTGAACCTGAAGAAGATGGCTTTTATAAAGACCAAGAAGAATCTAATCTAGAATACGATGAACCACAGTTTGTCAGCTCTTTCAAAGATCAAGATCGTGTCACCTTTCAAAACATTAAATTAAACAAGTCACAAGAAGAAATAAAACGAGTCATTGAAAAAATCTTTTTAAATATTGTCGGAAGGTCCATCGCCGAAGAGCTTGTTGTGTCAGATTTCATAATTCAGGTTGACGAAATTTTAAACATTACAAAAGAAAAATTGCAATCCTCTTCAAATATGCAAAACAATTGGAAACCAGGTGATAAAAGAGTCATTATTTCTTGCATGGCCTTTAGACACCTTATCAAAAATGATTATGCTTATTTCATTAGTCAATCAAACCTTTTGAACACCTTTGTTGACATGCTTATCAACAAACAAATCATCAATAAAAAACACGTTGAAAACAATATTTTCTTACAAAATGAATGGACAAGCGCATTTTCTTTTCCAATGTTCAAGTTGCCCAAACAGTTTGAAGAAATAATTTACATCATTTTCCAGAATTGTTATGATTATCTCAATAGCATTGATGCGTTCATTGAAATTCCTACATTCAACAATTCAAAAACTACAGATGAAAGTCAAATCTTAAAAGTTGAAAAAATATCAAAAGAACCACCTAGAAAATTTGCGTATGCAAGTGAAGTTATAAATAATGCCATTCCAAGTACTGCCATCAAAGTTTTATGGGCGCCAAGATTTAAAGATGTGTTTGTGGAATATCACAAGCTCTTGGACACAAGAGTCAAAGCTCTTGAAGAAAAAGGTAAAGAAAACTCGATTCAAAAACAAAATTATATAAACTCTGCAAAAGTGTATGCGTGGGTCAATGAAAATCTAAAACAAGCACCATTTGTCTTGAAAGATTTAGATATGTCCATGGAACTTGCGGAAGAAAAAAAACAGGCTCTTGAAAAGGTATTTAAAGTATTGCTTACAGCTATTAGCCAAGTAGAAAACGAATTTCAATCAAGACGTTCCGAAATCATGTTGGAAAAAGAAAGTACCAAGAACACTATCCTTGAAAAACGCAAGAGAGTTCTACCACCAACTGATATGAATGACATGGATGACGAATTGGAAAAAGAACTCAATTATCTTACAATTAATCCAAAGAAAAAGTTATACAAACGTTGAAAAATTGAAAATAAAATGGGTTTCTCAGTTTATGTGAACTATTTAAACAACAAACACATCAAATCATGGTCGCTTCGGTTCCTTCAATTTTACCAATGGAAATCATGGATAAAATTGTTTTATTAACTCGTGATGTACATGTTGCCGATGCTTTAAAAGATGTCATATCTCAATATGCTTTTGATCAATTGGAAAAACGTGTTTTAATATTTGGTAGTGTGCAAGGAGGCAAAACAAACGAAATTATAAAATATATTAAAAATTGTAATAAAAATGACACGATTGTCTTGGTAGTACAAAATTCATTACTAGTACTAAACCAATATGAACAAAAATTCAAAAAAGAAAACCTAAAATGCCAAATCGTTGACAGTACAACCACAGTACAAAAAGAAAACGTTTTAATAGTTATGAACAACAAATATAGATACAATTATCTTCAAAAAATATTACCTGAAAAATACATATTAATGCTGGATGAATCGGATCAAACAATCAAATCATGTCCATTACAATCCTATAAAACAATTCACATCACAGCTACTCCATATTTGTCCGGACTTCAATATGATAGAATTATACATGTTGAAAAATCACCAAACTATCAAGGTATTGAGGATATTACTTTAAAATCAAACGACTGCACCTTCTCTGGTGTAGAATCATTTTTGAAGACATCCAGTGGCATTATGCTAATAAACAAATATTTGTACGAAATTGAAATGCAAAGATGTGCTGCAAATTTATCTAAATTGCACCCTACGGTTCCAATCGTACTTCTCATGTCTAATAAAAAATTGTTCTTGAATGGTAAAGTCAAGTTCCTTAGAAATACTTCAATAAATAAAATCATTGACAATTTATCAAGTCATAAACACATCATTTTCATTGCAAATCGACTCTCTAATAGAGGATTGTCTTATGTATCAAGTGACTATAAAAGACACTTGACCCATCAAATTACAAAAGTAAAAGCTAAAACAACAAATTTTTTGCAAAGCCTTAGAATCTTGGGCATTTACCAAAATAAACCAAAGTTGACACTTGTCATCAATAAAAAAGATAAGCAAAGGTTTCAAAAACACCTCGAGTTTGTTACTTCGTTCGATCCCGACACTCTCCTAATTAAATAATCAAGTAAAAATGCACATTAACGTACTGTAAACGCAGTTTCGCGTTCACTTTGTTCAATTTTAACACTCTTTTGGTTAGATAAACAAAGTGAACGCGAAACTGCGTTTACATTAATTCATCAATTCCATCTAACCATCCCCATATAACAATGCTGATTCGTTCAATCTTGTTCTCATCCGTTTTGTAGTCCTTGTAATTGATCACTCGTATGTTTTGTTTCAAGACAGCATGCTCCCAATCAATATTGACTTGGTTGGCAAAACAATAAATCTGCCCATCGCAAATAGGCAACGTGAGAATTGTCTTTGATTTTTCGTGCCTAAAACCTATAGTCCTTGTTTGGCCAAGATTTAAACATATTGTAAAATTTTGTCTCGTCGCAGTTTTTGCGTTAAAAGATGCTCTATCATGATGATAATATTTAAACTGATGAGTGCCTCTGAATACATTCATACGTGTTGCCTCCACACGTACGTTAAAATACTTTTGAATCTTGTCAATAATTGATAAAAATGTGGGTGCATTTTGCTTCCAATTTTGTTTATCGTTGGCAATGTAATGACAATCATTGTGCCATAACTGAAATAAATCTTCCGACTTATCCCTTGTTTCATCTATCAACTTTTTCATCAACTCCCCTCCTGCATTGTCACTAAACAAGTTGGGGACAAGTACTACATCACGATTGGATAACCTCTTACATGGTCCATTACCTAAATCTAATAATAAACGCATGTCAGCAGTAGACTCTAATAAAGAATCACCCCTTCTCTCTCTATTACTTTGCTGTGGCTGCTGTTGTTGCTGTTGCTGTTGTTGCTGTGGCTGCTGTTGTTGCTGTGGCTGTTGTTGCTGCTGATGTGGCTGTGGCTCTGACAAATAATGATTCTTTCTACAATGCTCTCCGTATTTACAAGATCCATTTTCATAATACCTTTGACACAACTTTGTATCATGCACGTATCGACACTTTTCTCTTGTGCAATTTTTTTTCATGAAATCTCTACATACATTTTTTAAACTAGGATCCAAGTTCTTTTTCACCTTCATTGGTTAAGGTTTTAACTTCTCTTGTATTTAAATTAAAGTTTATCAAAGTACTAAGTGTTTTGTGAAACATTAAGTGTTATCGTGTTGCGTATGAATTTGACTACATTGGAGAATCCATATAACAAAGTATATTTCTCTGGCAACCCTTCAAGTTCCAATAAGGGTCGGGGTATATGTGTATATTCAAAGCATTCCCGAATTGTTTTTATGAACTTTGATGGATGTGCTGTAGATATGCACACAGTGGGGCTACAAAGTTTGTTTTTGCTTTTTTGAAATGTTTTAATTGCAACAGCTGTATGTGGGTCAATTATATAGTTCGATTCGAAATAAACAGATTTTATTGAAACCAAGGTGTCAAAATTGGATACTTTTTGTGAAAGAAAGTCGTTTTCGAATAAAGATTTGTCAAATGACATTAATTTCGTGTGTTGAAATTGAAGCATCATATCCTTTGTTTTGTTACAAGCTTTTATATGGTTGTTGAATAATTGAAAGTTTTTTATCCATATCAGTCTTTCAAAATTGGAAGCAATAGAGATATCCATGGATGGAGAATATGTTTCAAAAGTTTGTGTCATTTTGTACTCTCCCGTGGCAAAAAAATTGCATAAATTATCATTTTCATTTGTAGCAACAATAATTTTTTGAATAGAAAACCCCATTAATTTTGCATAATAAGCTGATAGTGCATTACCAAAATTTCCAGTAGGCACGCTTACATTAAAATGATGCATTTTTGTTCCATGGACTCCCTCGTGTTCGAGTTTCAAAGATATGTATGCGTAATAAGAAATTTGTGAAAGAATTCTCGCCCAATTAAGTGAATTGACAGCAGTTAGGTTCATATTTCGTAATGAGTTATCCAAAAACATTTTTTTAACAATATTTTGACAATCGTCAAAAGTACCATCAAAAGCAATGCAATGAATATTTGAATTCATGACTGTTGTCATTTGTTTCCTTTGTGTTTCAGAAATTTTGTTATGAGGAAATAAAACAAAACAATTAACATTTTCTTTCCCTCGAATGCCATATATAGCTGCGCTACCGGTATCTCCACTTGTAGCACAAACAACGTTGTATGATTGTTTAGTTTTACTTCTCGCTGCAAAAAATTCAAAAAAGTTACCTACTGTTTGTAATGCAAAATCTTTAAAGGAAAATGTGGGTCCATGAAACATTTCAGCAACAATACAATCAGGCAAAGTGTGTAACGGTATGTCAATGTTTAGTGATTTGTCAAGAATCATTTGTAAATTATGGTCATCAATTTCATCCTTTGTAATATAGGACCTAAAAATTTTAAAAGCTATTTGTGGCAACGACAATGGATAATCAAAAATACAATTAATCTTAGGAATATTGCAAGGTATAAAAAGACCACCATCACTTGATAAACCTCCAAAAAAAACTTCTTCAAACGAGTAAGTTTCTAGTCCGTTCCTTGTCGATATGTATTTCATAATATATTGAACATGACTTTTATATGAATAGTATTCAATTTTAAAACACACCCTTTACTTACTTTCTAATAATAGAGTAATTTTTGTCCACAAAGGC
>Ga0169931_10003632_pt1 | contig 24361 bp, 17 predicted proteins | sample Kivu_15m_20L_FD_129675 | JGI IMG/M metagenome (GOLD analysis project Ga0169931, IMG submission 129675) | Freshwater microbial communities from Lake Kivu, Western Province, Rwanda to study Microbial Dark Matter (Phase II) - Kivu_15m_20L... | ecosystem: Environmental > Aquatic > Freshwater > Lake...
GAGGATCCCCGCTGCCCAAGCTTGTGCTCTTCGTTGCCGTTGCTGAATCCGGGATCGTTCCGCTCGACGATGAAGCCCGTGAAGTGCTCTCCATCGACCTTGGCGAAGACGATGAAGACATCGGCAAACCCGCCGTTGGTGATCCACATCTTCTCCCCATTGAGGATCCAATGTTGCCCGTCCTCGCTCAGCCGGGCCGTCGTCTTGGCGTTGAGGGCGTCCGATCCGGAGGACGACTCGCTGAGGCAGTAGGCGCTGATCCACTCTCCAGACCCGATCTTCGGCAGGTACTTGGCCTTCTGCGCCTCCGTGCCGAAGAAGACGATCGGCAGGAGGCCGATGCTGCTGGTCGCCCCAAAGCCGGTGGCAAAGGAGGCCTCTCCGGAGATCTTCTCGGCGATCAGCATCTGGGAGACGTGGTCGAGCTGGAGCCCGCCAAACTTCTCCGGGATCGCGGCGTTGATCATGCCCAGCTCGGCGGCGTCGCGAATCAACTTCCGTTGCAACTCCAGATCCTTCTCCTCGAGCCGCTCATGGTTCGGAATGACCTCCTTCTCCATGAACTCATCGGCCGTCTGGCCGATCATGACCTGCTCTTCGGTGAAGTCTTCCGGCGTAAAGATCTGTGCGGGAACGCTCTCCTGCAGGAGAAATCCCCCACCACTCATCATCTCTTTTTCCATTGCTGCGACCATCGGTCTTCCTTTCTAGGCGTAAGCCTCTGGGCTTGAGCCTCCTGGCTGGCGAGCCCGTGGCGGCGAGACAGGGGGCTCGCCGGAGTTCGACTATCTCATCTCATCAGGTTTTCGAAGAGGCCGGCGGCGCCCATCCCGCCGCCAACGCACATCGTGACGAGGCCGTAGCGCGCCCGGCGCCGTCTCATTTCGTGGAGCAGGGTCGCCGTCAGTTTGGCTCCGGTACAACCGAGCGGATGGCCGAGCGCGATCGCCCCGCCATTGACATTGATCTTCTCCGGATCGAGCCCGAGCACCTTGATGACCGAGAGGGCCTGGACGGCAAAGGCCTCGTTCAATTCAATCAGGTCGACCTCCTCGGCGGAGATCCCGGTCATCTTCAGCAATTTGGGGATGGCGACGACGGGGCCGATCCCCATCTCTTCCGGCGCGACTCCCCCGGTGACGAAGCCGACAAAGCGCGCGAGGGGCGTCAGACCGAGTGCTTCGGCACGCTCGCGGGTCATGATCAGCGCCGCGGCGGCGCCGTCTGTCGTCTGCGAGGAGTTCCCCGCAGTGACCGTCCCCCCTTGCAGGAAGGCAGGTCGAAGCTTGGCGAGCGCTTCAAGGGTCGTCTCGCGTCGAACCCCTTCGTCCACCTGGAAGACCGACTCGCGAATCCGCACCTTGCCGCGCCCCTTCTCGTCCAGTTCGAGATCCCGGTTGGCAACGCTCAAGGGGACGATCTCGTCGACAAACTTGCCGGCGTCGATCGCTGCGGCGGCCTTGCGGTGCGAGCCGACCGCGAACTCGTCGGCCTGTTCCCGGGAGATCTGATATTTGACCGCGAGGTTCTCCGCCGTCAATCCCATATTGAGGTACGTGTCCGGGTAGCCCTCGACGAGCGTCGGGTTGGGCGAAAGGTTGTGGCCTCCCATCGGGAGCATCGACATCGATTCGACGCCGCCAGCGATCGAGACCTCGGAACCACCACACATGATGTGCTCGGCGGCGCTGGCGATCGCCTGCAGCCCGGAGGAGCAGAAGCGGTTGAGGGTGACAGCCGAGCTGCTCACCGGCAGTCCCCCGAGGAGCGCGACCTGGCGGGCCATGTTCATTCCCTGCTGGGCCTCTGGGGTCGCGCAGCCGATGACCACATCATCGACCTCTTCGGGCGCCATCCCGGGAGCGCCTGCCAGGAGGGCCTTGACGACCGCGGCTCCGAGGTCGTCCGGGCGAAAGTCCTTGAGCGTACCGCGCGGAGCTTTGCCGCCGGCCGTGCGCACCGCATTGACGATTACTGCTTCCCGCATCACTTTTCTCCTTGATTCTGGCTTCTCTTTGACTCAGCCGTTCTGGTTCGTCGCTTCCTGGCGTTCGACTGGATCGGGGGATCAATTCCGCAAGGGTTTGCCGGTCTTGAGCATATGGGCCAGCCGTTCCTGTGTCGCCCGTGTCCCGCAGAGGCTGACAAAGGCCTCCCGTTCGAGATCGAGGAGGTACTGCTCCGAAACGCGCTGCGGGCGGGAGATCGATCCCCCGCAGATGACCTGGGCGATCTTCATTCCGATCAGCCCGTCGTGCTCGCTGATGAACCGACCCCGCTTCATCATATGAATACCCAGTTTGAACTTGGCCAGGGCGGGCTCTCCCAGGACCAGGACATCCTGCCGCATGATCGGGGCGACATATCCGCTGGCGGCGAGGTGGAGGACACTCCGCTTCGCCTCGGCGAGGACCCGTCGGTCGTTCATGACGATCCGGTCGCCGCCGCGCAGCAGCCCCCACGTTCTCGCCTCGGCCGCACTCGCCGCCACTTTGGCCATTCCCGGCAGCTCGAAGAGGCGACGGAGCGCCTCGAAGTGGTCGGCTCCGGGAACGCTCTCGGCGATCTCCGACGCGCGCAGCGCCATCTCCTTGGTGCCCCCGCCACCCGGGATCAGGCCCACCCCAGCCTCGACCAGGCCGATGTAGGTCTCCGCCGCCGCCACCGCCTGATCCGAGTGCAGCACCATCTCGCAGCCTCCCCCAAGCGTCAGGTGGTGGGGCGCGACGACCACCGGCTTCGGTGAGTAACGGAGCGAGACGACCGTCTGTTGGAACTGGCGGACCGCCATCGAGAGCTCATCCCAATCGCCCTCCTGCGCCGCCATGAGGATCATCATGATGTTGGCCCCGGCGGAGAAGTTTTCGCCCTGGTTGCCAATCACCAGTCCGAGAAAGTTCTTCTCGACCTCCTTGAGCGCGAACTGGATCATGCCGATCTGATCTTCGCCGAGGGCGTTCATCTTCGAGTGGAACTCGACACAGGCGACGCCATCGCCGAGGTCGATCAAGCTCGCGCCGGCATTCCGTTTGATCACCTGATTGCGCTCGCGCAACGATTTGAGCACGGTGAGACCGGCCGGGACGGGGACTGGCAGGTAGCTCCGGGTGGCGAAGTCGTAGAAGGAGCGCACGCCCGCCTCGTTTCGGTAGAAGCTGGTCACTCCAGCGGCGAGCATCTCCTCGATCCTGGCGGGCACTTCACGCCCCTCCGCCTTCATCCGTGTCACGGAACGCTCCAGCCCGATCGCGTCCCAGACCTCGAACGGCCCCCACTCCCGCGCGAAGCCCCACTTCATGGCGTTGTCGATCTCGACCACCGTCTCGGCGATCTCCGGGATGCGATTGGCCGCGTAACAGAGCTCCTCGCAGGTTCCGCGCCACAGAAACTCTCCGGCCCGGTCTGTCGCGTAGACCAGAGTCCGCAGTCGATCTCCCAGATCCTCTTTCTGCCTTGCTTCATCGACGGAGGGGAAACGAACCTTGCGCCGCTCGCGATACTCGAGCGTCTCCAGGTCGAGCGTCTGAATCTGGTCCCCAACCTTCTTGAAGAAGCCCTGCTTCGTCTTGTTCCCGAGCATCTTGCGCTCGAGCATCTTCGAGATCAGGTCGGGCAGTCGGAAGGTCTCCCGCTTTTCGTCTTGCGGAGCGGCCTCATAGAGGTTGTTGGCGACATACGCGAACGTGTCGAGACCGACGACATCGAGGGTACGGAAGGAGGCGCTCTTGGCTCGCCCAATGATCGTTCCGGTGAAGGAGTCGATCTCTTCCGGGGTGTAGCCGTAGGTCAGCACGTTCTGCAAGGCTCCTGCCATCGCGAAGATCCCGATCCGGTTGGCGATGAAGTTGGGCGTGTCCTTCGCCCGCACGATCCCTTTGCCGAGATACCGGTCGCAGAAATCGGCGATCTCTTCGACAATCGCCGGATCGGTCTCCGGTCCGGTGATCATCTCCAACAGATAGAGATACCGGGAAGGATTGAAGAAGTGGGTTCCGAGGAAGCGGCGACGGAAGGTCTCTCCCCGCCCCTCGACCAATGACGAGATCGGAATTCCGGAGGTGTTGGAACTGATGATCGCGTTTGGGTGGAGATGGGGCTCGACCCGTGAAAAGAGGTCCTGCTTGATGGCGAGGTTTTCGACGATCGCCTCGATCACCCAGTCACACTCCTTGAGCCTCGGCAGGTCGTCGGAGAAGTTGCCGATCTGGACGCGTTTGGCGGTCTCGGGCGTGAAGAAGGCGGCCGGTTTGGCTTTGAGGGCCGCGTCGAAGCCCGCCTGGACGATCCGGTTGCGCACGGCTCGCGATTCGAGCGTCAAGCCCTTGGCCACCTCCTCCGCGGTCAACTCCCGCGGCGCCATATCGAGCAGGAGGCAGGGAAACCCGGCATTGGCGAGATGGGCGGCGATCTGGGCCCCCATCACACCCGATCCGAGCACGGCGGTCTTTTTGATCTGCATACGACAATTTCTCCTCGGAATGAATCGAATCGGAACCAGTGTCAGTGGGAGGCCACGAGGGCTTTCAACCACTCCAGGCGCGTCTCCGCATCGGTCTCATCTACTTCCAGAACTCTGATCGGGAGGGAGATCCTATCCATCTCTCACTCCTCACTCCTCTCCCCTCACTTCTCTTCCGGGTGGCTCAAAAGTTGGTCCGGATGCGGTCTGCCGGGAAGCCGAGCGCCTGCAGGCGACTTCGCGTCTGCTCGATCATCTCCAGCGATCCACAGACCAGCGCGAGGGGTTGACGGAGCGTCGGGACGAGGTTGTCGAGAAGGCTCTGCACGTAGCCCGTCGCTCCACTCCATTCGCGCTCATCGGGTCGGCTGATCACCTGGCGAAGTTCGACTCCCTGATGAATCCACTCCGTCGTCATCTCCTCCTGATAGCAGAAATCGTCGACAGAGCGTGCTCCGTAAAGCACGATGACGCGACCGTGCGCGTCGCGCTCTGTCAGCAGGTGGCGCAGCGTCGAGCGCAACGGCGCGAGGCCCGTTCCCATGGCCACCAGGACGACATCTTGTCCCGGGTCCCCCACGACGGGAAACCCCGGTCCAACGATCCGCCGCAGGAGGACCGTCGGAAACTCGCCCGCTCCCTCTCCGCGAAAGAGCGCCTCCGTAAAGTCAGTGCCAGCCGTCCGCTTGATGAGGAACTCGTAGTCCTCATCCTCCGGCGCTCCCGCGAAGGCCATGTAGGAGCTGCCGCCTCCCTCGATCTCGAGAATCGCGACCTGTCCGGCGAGAAAGGGCTCTCGGGCAAGATCATCGACGGGACGCATTCGAAGACTGGAGACGGTCGGCGTCTGTCGCCGTACCTCGCCAACCCGCAAAGGGAGTGGAAATGCCATGAAAGCCCGCGCCGCCTTTCTGCTGCAGTCGTTGTCAGAAGGTCAGGACCTGCCGGCCCCTTGCCCACGATAGGCCGATTCCTTCTCTGCGTAGAGTTGGTCGATCGACTCCTTGAGCCGCTCGGTCACGACGCGTCGACGCACCTTGAGCGTCGGCGTCAGCTCGGCCGACTCGACCGTCAGCTCCCGATCGAGCAACAGGACCCCTTTGATCCTTTCGTACTGGGGGAGTTCGACCGTGGCCGCGTTGACTTCCGCTTCCACGAACGAGACGATCTCCGGCCGTTTGATCAGCTCGGATGGAGCCAGTGAAGGCAGCCCAATCTGCGCCGCGTACTGATTCAAGGCCTCGAAGTTGGGCACGACGATCGCCGCCGGGAACTTGCGGTCATCGCCAATGACAACCACCTGGCTGACGTAGCGGCTGCTCTTGATCAAGTTCTCGATCGGCTGAGGAGCGATGTACTTGCCTCCGCTCGTCTTGAGCAGATCCTTTTTGCGGTCGGTGATGTAGAGGAATCCGTCCTTATCGAGCTGGCCAATGTCGCCGGTATGAAACCAGATCGAGCCCGTCTCGTCCTGGGTCAGCGCCTCTGACGTCTCGCGGGGTTTGTTGAAGTACTCCCGCATGACGTTGGGACCATTGCAGAGGATCTCTCCATCCGCCGCAATCCGAACCTTGACGCCATCGATCGGGCGCCCCACCGATCCAATCCGGTTCGTGCCCGGATAGTTGGTCGTGATCGTCGGGGCCGTCTCGGTCAGTCCATACCCCTGATAGATGCGCAATCCCGCGCCAAAGAAGACCAGGGCCAGATCCGGCGAGAGGGCTGCGCCGCCCGAGACCATGGCTCGTAACCGCCCCCCCATCGCCAGCCGCCACTTGGAGAGGACCAGTCGATCCGCCAGCGCGTGTTGGAGCCGCAGGGTGGCTCCGGGAGTCTCCCCCCGGTCTTCGACCCGTGCCCATTCCCGCGCGACGTCCATGGCCCAACGGGCAATCGCCAACTTGGCGGCACCCCCTTCCGCAGCCTTCTCCATCGCCCGGGTGTAGAACTTTTCGTAGAGGCGCGGCACACTCGTCATGATGTGGGGGCTGACCTCGCCGAGGTCCCGGACCACCGTCTCGACCGCTTCCGCCAGGTGGACGGAAGTCCCCGCATGGAGGTACATGTAGAGCCAGTTTCGCTCGAAGATGTGCGAGAAGGGAAGAAAACTCAACCCCGTCTCCCCGGCCTTCAGCTCGGCGAGCCGACAGTTGATCAGCACATTGGTCGTCAGATTCCGGTGGGTCAGGACGACCCCCTTGGGGTCTCCCGTCGTGCCCGAAGTATAGATCAACGTCGCCACCGACTCCGGTCCAACCCCTTCCGCAAGCAGTGGATACCGGGTCGGCGACTCCTGGTCCAGGCCGCGCCCGCGATCCAGGAACGCGCCGTAGCCAAGCACCGTCCAGGAGCGACCGGCCGGGTGCGGCTGGCCGGTCACGGGCGCGTCAAAGAGGATCACCGTTCGCAGTCGGGGGCATTCATCCAGCGCGCTCCCAATCCTCTCCAGCTGCGCCGCCGTCGAGACGAAGAGGATTTCGACCTGGGCGTCGTTGAGGATGTAGGAGACCTGTTTTGGCGCATGCGTCGGGTAGATGGGCACATCGGCCGCGCCGCACGTCAAGACGCCCAGGTCGGCCTCGATCCACTCGATCCGATTCTCCGAGAGCAGGCCGACCCGGCTCTCCGTTCCAACCCCAAGGTCCGCCAGCCCCAGGGCCACCGCGCGGACCCGCTCCGCCAACTCCCCGGTCGAGACGGGACGCCACTCTCCTCCGCGGGTCCGATAGACGAACGCGTCCGCTTTCTCCCGTTCAATCCCTCTCCTGTAGAGATCGACGAGCGTTTCGATTCCCCTTTCCTGTCCGCTCTCCGCCTCTTCTTTAGCCATGGCGCTCTCCTAGTCCGTTCAGAAAGAGATCCATTACCGGATCGACCATCGAACTGAGACTGTTCTTTTTCCGACTGAGCACCCAGTTGGTGGCCATCTCATCCAGGATCCCAAAGAGAAACTTGGCCACTACTTTCGGATGCAGATGCGCTCGAAAGGCTCCCTCGCGTTGTCCCGCCTCGATCACCTCCCGCAATACCTGGAGATAATCGGCCAGATAGGTCGTCGAAAACTTCTCCATGAACTTGGTCGAATGGCGCAACTCGATCTGAAAGACGATTGCCACGTCCCGCTCGCGCTCGATCAACGAGAAATGGAGCTGCGCAAACCTTCGCAGTCGCTCCCTCGGATCGAGAATCTGCGGCAGCTCCGACTTGGCGCGAGCCATGAACTCCTCCATTGCCCAGCCGAAGATCGAAGTCAGCAGATCTTCCTTGTTTCGAAAGTAGAGATAGACCGTTCCATCCGCTACTCCCGCCGTCCGCGCCACATCCGATACCTTGGCGTTGAAGTAGCCCGCCCCGGCAAAGACCTTCGCCGCCGCCCGCAGAATCGTCTCCCGCCGGTCCGACTTCCCCCGGTCCTCCCCGTCCTCCTTCTGTCCATCCGTCAGCTTTGCCTTCGCGTCCATTCCTCTCCCCACTCGCCCTTACCGGGCTTCCATCCGCCTACTTCTGGTCCCTCTTTGAAGAGAGTGAATGAGCGCTCATTCACTTCAAGTGAACGGGATTGTACTGGAAAGGAGAGGGGTTCGTCCAGAGGGGGGCAGAGTTGAGAAAGAGGGGAGGGAGGGCTAGACTGCATGCTATGGCAAACACCGAAGAGCGAAAAAGACGGGTCGGGGTGGTGACGGGGGGAGGGGACTGCCCGGGGTTGAACGCGGCGATTCGGGCAGTGGTCTTGGGGGCGATCAACCGGGGCTGGGAGATGGTGGGGATCGAGCGGGGGTTCGAGGGGTTGCTGGCGCCGGAAGGGGCGGCGCCGATGACCCGCGAGCGGGTTCGGGGGATCATCCAGACGGGGGGGACGATCCTGGGGACGACCAACCGGGGCAATCCCTTTCATCTGCCGCGGGAGCGGGACGGGAAGATCGAGTTTGTCGATGTCTCGGATGAGGTAGTGGCCCAGGTGCACCGCTTGGGGTTGGAGGGGTTGGTGGTGATCGGCGGCGATGGGACGCTGACGATTGCCAGCCAGCTGGCCCGGCAGGGGGTCCCGATCATCGGAGTTCCGAAGACGATCGACAATGACCTCATGGCCACCGAGGTGACGTTTGGCTTTCACACGGCGCTGGTCACCGCGACCGAGGCGATCGACAAACTGCATGCCACCGCGGAGTCGCACGAGCGGGTCATGATCGTCGAGGTGATGGGGCGCTATTCGGGTTGGATCGGACTCTATGCCGGGGTGGCGGGCGGCGCCGATGTGATTCTGCTGCCCGAGATTCCCTATCAGCAGGAGGCGATCGTGCAGAAGTTGCGCGAGCGTTGGGAGCGGAAGCGGCGATTTGCGATCATCGTCGTCGCCGAGGGAGCGATGCCCGTCGGCGGAGGGCCGACGTTCAAGGCGAAAGAGGAGGGGCGCGAGCCCCGTCTGGGGGGGATTGCCGAGCAGCTGGCGGAGGACCTGCAGGAAGCGACCGGCTATGAGACCCGCTCGCTGGTTCTCGGCCATCTGCAGCGAGGCGGGCCCCCGAGCCCGACCGATCGAATCCTGGCGACCCGGTTCGGGGCGGCCGCTGTGCGCGCAATCGAGCAGGGAGAACGGAATGTCATGGTGGCGATCCAGGCCAACCGGATCGTCACGGTGCCGCTCGAAGAGGCGATCATTCACCGCAAGCAGGTGCCGCTCGATTCCGACGTGATCCTCAGCGCCAGGGAGATGGGGATCGCCTTTGGCGACGAGCCGTCGCGCCGCTGAGCGCCGATCGCTCAGCGGCCCGTGAAGCGGGGACGTCGCTTCTCGTGGAAAGCGCGCATCGCTTCGGCGACATCATCGGTGGTCAGGCACTGCATGATCGCGCTCAGTTCGGTTCGCAGATGGGTCGCGAGAGAGTGGTCGAATGTGGATTGGAGCAGCCGCTTGCTGAGGGTGAGCGCGATCGGGGGGCCGGCCGCGAGGCGTTCCGCGTAGGCCGCGACATCGGCGAGGAAGGTCTCGGCGGAGAAGACCTGATGAGCGAGTCCGATCTGGCTGGCCTCCTCCGGGGAGATGTCCCGCGCGGTGAGGATCAGCTCGGTGGCTCGCGAGAGACCGACCAGACGCGGCAGGAAATAGCTCACCCCGGCGTCCGGGGAGAGGCCGATCCGGGCATAGCCGGCACTCATCGAGGCCCTGTCGCTCATCAATCGCAGATCGGCGGCGAGAACGAGCCCGAAGCCGGCCCCGACCGCCGGGCCGTTGATGGCGGCGATCACCGGTTTGTCGCACCCCGTCACCGAGAGCGCCCACCGGCCAACCCAGTGGAGGTCGTCGAGCCGTTCGGCTCGTGATTGCTGCCGGCGCTCGGTCATCCGTTGCAGGTTGGCAGGATCGAGTTCCAATCCCGCACAGAACCCACGACCCGCCCCGGTCAAGACAACAACCCGCACCTCTTCGTCCCGCGACGCTTCCTCCATGGCCAAGGGGATCTCTTCGGAGAGGACCAGATTGACCGCGTTCAACTTCTCCGGGCGGTTGAGGGTGATGGTTCTGACTCCAGCCGGTGACGTTTCGATCCGCAGGTGGTGGGTATTCATCGTCCTCTCCTGATGGCCTGACTGGGGTTGACTGCGTTGATTGGTGGAGCGATTCCGTCCGTCGGGGCCCTCGGCGGGCAGGGGATCGGAATCGCCGACATTAGCGGCCGGTCGAGAGGGCCGCCAGATCTGCCTGATAAGAACGGCTCAGCCCGGCGCCCCGCCGATCTTCATCGTACAACGCCTGGATGACGCTGCTCCAGGGTTTCTGTGAGCGGGGCGCGCCCCCGCCGGTCAGCGAGAGGTTCGGCTCCGTCTGCCGATAGGTCGGACCGACGGACTCTTCGTCGATACGCCACTCGCCGCCGACGGCTCTGCGCAAGGTCTCTCCATAGAAAGCCGTCAGCTCCTGGAAGAGGCGGGGATCGGTCTGTGCTGTGGTGTGGGTGGCGTGGTGGAGGCGCAGGAACTGGTCGACCCGCCGGAGCCCCTCAGGAGTGGTGTTGAGTCGACCCGGGGCGATCCGTAACCGCTTCTCCAGCCGCTTGATCAACTCGGGGATTTGAGAGACGAAGGCTCGCCCGTCGGGAATGAGGTCTTCGAGCATATGACGGGGACGGGTCGCCTCCTGGTACGCGGCAAGGGATGGATAGAGCACCCCATAGCCCGGAACCGCCGAGCGCTGGCTGCGACTCGCACGGCTGACAAGGCGCAGCGGGTAGTAGACCTCGATGACCTGACCGCTGCGCAGGTGCGTCCGCGTGAACCGGTTCGGTTGCCGGCTCAGATTGCCTTCTTCCTCATTTTCGATCAGTCGGCGGGCTTCTTCGAAGGAGATCCGCTGCGAAAGAATCGGGTCATTCCGGGTGGGAGACGACGCCTTCTGCGCGGCGGCCTCGGGCGCCAGCAGCGTCAGGAGCAGGAGGAGCTTCCATCCGGGGAAGAGGCACCGGCGTGCCCGCCTTGGCGGATGGCCCGCTGGCTGCAGTTCGCTCTTTCCTTGACCGATAGGCTCCACTCGCGCCCTCCTCCTTCGCTCTTCCTGGAACGCCCCGCGTGCTCTCGCAGCGTGGGTGATCCCGATAAATCGCTTGTCTAAATCGCTTGTCTTTTCCGGGCGGGCAAGTTAGAACTGAACCCCCGGATGGGAGTGTACTGAATTCCTGTCGATAAACAAAGGTACCCAGTCGTGGAGGATCGAGGCATCGTCGGAGGCAACTGTCTTCCGGTGGATATTCTCTTCTCCCGAAACTCTCCTCCGGTGGCGAAGGTAAGAAATACGAAGAGGATCTGCTTTGCGTCGCGGGCAGGGAAGCAAGATGGACCGGATCGTCGAGTGTGTGCCCAATTTCAGTGAGGGACGGGACGCCGAGAAGGTGCGGCGGATCGTCTCGACGATCGCCTCCGTTCCCGGGGTCGTCGTCCTCGACCACGGGATGGACGCGGATCATCACCGGTCGGTCGTCACCTATGCCGGTGAGCCGGACGCGGTCGTCGAAGCGGCGCGAAGAGCCGCGGAGGTCGCCGTCTCGACGATCGATCTGACCCGCCACCAGGGAGCCCATCCGCGAATTGGCGCGCTCGATGTCCTCCCGTTCATTCCGCTCCGGGGTGTGACGATGGCCGAGTGTGTCGCCCTCGCCAGGCAGGCCGGAGAGCTGATTGCGCGCCAGTTGAACCTTCCCGTCTACCTGTATGAGGAGGCGGCGACCCGGCCCGACCGTGTCGATCTGGCCGAGGTGCGACGGGGAGAATTCGAAGGATTGCGGACGGCGATCGAGAGCGATCCCGCTCGGCGACCCGATTTTGGCCCGTCGCGCCTCCACCCGACGGCCGGGGCGGTCGCGGTCGGAGCTCGCTCGCTGCTGATCGCCTACAACATCAACCTCGCGACCGACGACCTGTTGGTCGCGAGGAAGATTGCCCGGGCGGTTCGCGGGCGGGATGGCGGCCTGCGGTATGTCAAGGCGCTCGGCCTCCCCCTGGAAAACCGTCGCCAGGTCCAGGTCTCGATCAATCTGGTGCGGTATGAGGCGACCCCGCTCCATCGGGTCTTTGAGATGGTCCGGCGGGAGGCGGAGCGGTTCGGAGTGGCGATCGCCGGGAGCGAGATCATCGGGCTTCTCCCACGGGCCGCGCTCGAAGCGAGTGCCGAGTACTACCTCCAGATCGAAAACTTCTCGCCCGAATCGATTCTCGAGGAGCGGTTAGAGTCCGCTCTCGCCGCCAGAGAGGGGATCGCCGCCCGCCCGGTGATCCTTCGTGCGCCTGAGGCGCCGCATAATGGGATGACAGACCCGACTGCCCTTTCGCTCGACGAGTTTGCGGGAGAGGTCGCCTCGGATCTGCCACTGGTCGGCGGTGGAGGCGTTGTCGCTTATGTCGGGGCGCTGGCCGCTGCGCTCGGCACTTTCGTCTGTCGGTCCGTCCCGATGGCTTCCCGTGGAACAGCGGACCAGACCTCTCCGCTGATCGACGAGGATCTCGCGCGCGTGCTGGGACAGTTGACGGAGTTGAGCGGGGAGCTTCGGATCGCGATGGGGGAGGAGGCGGAGGCGAGAGCCGCCTGGCTTGCCTGGCGGGATCGTCCGGCGGCGGGGGAGGCCGATCGGTTGGCGCGGTTGACCGCTACGGAAGCGGCGACGCGTCGCGCGAGGGCCGTCTCCCTGCGTGTCGTCACCGCGTCGCACGAGGTGCTGGAGCTGCTGCTGGAGCTGGCCGAGCGACAAGTCCCCGTCGCCTTCGCCGATCTGGTGGCCGGGGCGCAATTGGCGGCGGCCGCGACGCGCGGAGCCGCGTGTCTCGCCCTCGCCCAGCTTCCCTCGCGCTCCGATGAAGAGCGATCGCCGTCTGACGAGGGGCGACAGGAGGAGCTGCGCGAACTGCTGCTCCGCAGCCGCGAAATCCTCGAACGGATCGAGCAACGTTTCTTCGCCGCCCACTCGCTCGCCATTGGAGAGGAGGGGCCGCCCCCTCCTGGCTCCGATCTCTGACGGGTGAGGTCGGCCGGGAGAGCCTCCGTCCTTTCGCGGGATGGCTGGCCTCTTGTTTGCCATCGGTTTCGTGGCGATGGGCTCGACGATCGGCGATCATCGTTCCCATCTCGTTCTTGTGTATCTCTGCGACTCTGTGGCTCCGTGAGATGGTCTCTCCGGTAGCGAACTACTCGATGGGAGGAAGTCAGGCCATGCGGAATAGGTATCAACGGAAAGCCGTCTGGGGATTGGTGCTGATCCTGCTGTTCGTCGGCGGGATCTTTCCGGTGGGAGAGGCGTGGATCGGCCCCCGTTGGCAGGTTGAAGGGCCCGGATTGGTCGAGGCGGCCTCGCGTCCTCCCGTGCGTGGTCGCCATGGCATGGTCGCGTCGGTCAGCGAGATCGCCTCGCAAGTCGGGGTCGACATCCTCCAGCGCGGGGGCAACGCCGTCGACGCCGCCGTCGCCGTTGGGCTCGCTCTGGCCGTTGTCTGGCCCTCTGCCGGGAACCTCGGCGGCGGCGGTTTCATGATGGTGCGGCTCGCCGACGGGCGGGCGACGGCGATCGACTATCGCGAGATGGCTCCAGCCGGGGCGCACCGCAACGTCTACCTCGATGAGGCCGGGAACTATATCGCCGAATCGTCCCAGTACGGCCACCGCGCCGCGGGCGTGCCGGGGACGGTCGCCGGGCTCGCCCTAGCGCTCGAGCAGTACGGCACGCTGCCGTGGGCGACGGTCGTCGAGCCGGCTCGGCGGCTGGCCGCCGAGGGCTTTCCCGTCTGGTATCAGCTCGAACGCAGCCTCAAGGGATCCAGCGAGCAGCTCTCCCGTTACCCGGAGACCAAACGAATCTTCCTGCGCAATGGTCGCCCCTACCAGGCCGGCGAGGTCTTTCGTCAGCCAGAACTTGCCCAGGTGCTGACGCGTCTCAAACGCGAAGGCCCTCGTGAGTTCTACGAGGGGCGCACAGCCCGGCTGATCGAGGAGAGCATGCGGCGGGCCGCCGGAGCGGGACCTGTCTGGATGACCGTCGCCGACCTCAAGAACTACCGCGCCGTCGAACGCCAGCCGCTGCGCGGGACCTACCGTGGCCACGAGATCCTGACGATGCCCCCGCCCTCCTCTGGGGGCGTCGCCATGCTCCAGATGCTCCAGATGCTCGAACGCTACGACCTGCGCTCGATGGGCCCAGGATCGTCCCAGCTCCTCCACCTGCAGGTCGAGGCCATGCGGCGGGCCTTTGCTGATCGTGCCCACTACCTGGGAGATCCGGACTTTGTCGAGGTTCCGGTGGCCGGGCTGACCTCGCGCGCCTATGCCGATCGGCTGGCGGCGACGATCGACCCAGCTCGGGCATCGAGTTCCGAAGCGATCAGCCACGGCCAGCCGGCCGCTCCCGAGTCGGAGGAGACGACCCACTTTACGGTCGTCGACGCCGCCGGCAATGTCGTCTCGAATACCTACACCCTCAACGACAGCTATGGCAACAAGGTGACGGTCGAGGGCACCGGCATCCTGCTCAATAACGAGATGGACGACTTCGCCCCCAAGCCGGGCTCACCCAATTTTTATGGTCTGATTCAGGGGGAGGCCAACGCGGTGGCGGCGCGGAAGCGCCCGCTCTCCTCGATGACACCGACGATCGTCCTCCGCAATGGCACCCTCTGGTTTGCCGTAGGAAGCCCGGGCGGACCGACGATCATCAACACGGTGACCCAGATTCTGATCAACATCATCGATTACGGAATGAATATCCAGCAGGCGATCGACTGGCCCCGGATCCATCACCAATGGAAGCCGGACGAGATCCGACATGAGCCCTTCGGGGTCAACCCGGATGTCCGGGCCAGGCTTGAAGCCATGGGCCATCGCTTTGCGGAGACGGCACGTCAGATGGGGGATGCCGAGGGCGTCATGATCGAGGAGAAGACGGGGATTCGGCTCGGCGGCAGTGATCCACGGCTCGATGGACGATCGGTCGGGCACTGATCGCTTCTCACCGGGCGGGTTCGTAGATCTCTGTGTGGAGAAACGGGAAGAGGGCGAAGGTGACGGCTGGCTGGTAGAGGTCGCGGCGCGAGATCTGGCCCGCCGAGAGGATCCCGACCGCCCCCTCCTTCCGCTTCGAGTCGAGGCGACCGAAGAAGAGGTCGTCAGCGCTGCCGAGCTCCATTCCCCCGCGCACGAGGGCGGCGACGGGGGGAGGCAGCAGAAATCGTCCACTCTGCCCACGACCGACTCGACCCGCGCGGTCGGTCACGAGAACCCAGGCGTAGGCCCACATTCCGTCCTCGCTATCGAGCACGCCCCCCTCGATTCCGACGCCGAAGCGGGCCTCGGCCCGTGAGTCGAGCGCCTGGCGGGCGCGCTCCAACGCGCCCATCCGCATCTCCTCATCGGACATTGGCTGGGCCGAGACGCCAGAGGTCGTCTCCTGTCCGATGATCTCGGCGTCGGGCCAGAAGAGCGAGACGGCGGCCGCGACGGAGCCGATCTTGACCGGGTTGGTGGAGCCAACCACCACGAGAAGAGAGTCCTGTTTCATCGTTTTGTTCCTCTCCCCATGGATACCCCATCTCTTCGCAAAAGAGAACGGCGCCGGGAGAGGCTGGGAAGAGGGAGGGCAGACGTGCGGGAGACGATGGGGCCGAAAGAGATCGTCCGGGAGATCTTTCAGCGGACGCTGGCGGCCATCGATATTGCGACAACGGTTCGGAACGCGGTCTCCCGTGACGGAGATCGCTTGCGAGTCGTCGAGGAGGAGGTCGATCTGGCGGCCTTCCGACGGGTCGTCGTCATCGCCATCGGCAAGGCCTCGGTCGCCATGGCCGAGGCCGTGGAAGAGATCCTGGGCGAGAGGCTGACCGATGGATTGGTGGTCGCCAACGCGCGTCCCTCGGAGGATCGACTCCGGCTTCCGCTCTTCCTGGGAGGCCATCCGGTTCCCAACGAGGGCAGCCTCGACGCCGCGACCCGGGCGCTCGAGCTGCTTCGGCAGGTCGACAGCCCGGAGACCCTGCTTCTTTTTCTCATTTCAGGCGGAGGCTCGGCGATCTTTGAGCGGCCGATCGATCCGTCGATCGAGCTCTCCGACCTGCAGGAGGTCAACCGGGTCCTTGTCCAGTGCGGAGCGGTCATTGGAGAGATGAACGTCGTGCGTCGGAGCCTCTCGGCCGTCAAGGGAGGGCGTCTGGCCCTCGCCGCGCCCCAGTCCCGGCAGATCTCCCTCTACCTCTCCGACGTCAATGATGACGATCTGGCGACCGTCGCCTCGGGCCCGACCCTCCCTGACCCGGCCTCACCCGAGGCCCTCGCAGAGATCCTGCACCGCTACGACCTGCTGTCCCGCTTTCCGCCGTCGGTGACCGCGTGGCTGCGTCGGGGAGAGCCCAGAAAAGGATCGCCGGGAGTGGACCCTGGATCGTCCCGCACGCACCACCTGCTGCTCGACAACCGCCGGGCGCTGGCGGTAGGCTGGCAGATCGCGGCGAAGGACTTTGGGCTCACCGTCGGCCTGGCGGAGGATCTGGTCGAGGAGGAGGTCCAGCTCTTGGCCGATCGCCATCTCGACCGGCTCCAGGCCCTTGCCCAGGAGCATCCCGCCGCGGCAGTCTGCCTCCTCTCCGGCGGAGAAGCGATCTGCCCTGTGCGTGGGTCCGGAGTGGGTGGACGAAATCAGGAGTTTGTCCTCCGGCTCGCCCTGGCCATTGAACGCCGGAAGCTGCGTGGAGTGGCTATCCTCAGCGCCGGGACAGATGGCATCGATGGCAACAGCCCTGCCGCGGGAGCGGTGGCCGACGACCACTCATTGCGCCGCGCGCGACAGGTGGGCCTTCACCCCGAGCAAGCTTTGGCGGGGAGCGACGCCTTCCCCCTCTTTTCCGCTCTGGGAGACGCGATCATGACCGGTCCCACCGGCAACAATGTTCGAGATCTGCGCATCCTGCTCATCGTACCCGCTGTTTCTTCGGACGGGGGGCTCCCGCCCTCTTTACACCCGAGTCCTTCCCGAGAGGAGCTTTCAACGTGATGGATAACGACCTGCGGCAAGCTTCGGCAGATTCCCCTCCCACTCCTTCTACCCATTCCACCCCTGCCACCCCTGCCACGCTGGCGGATCCCTATCAGCTGCCACCGGAGGAGATCATGGCCCCTCCGGTGACGCTCGGGAGTTCCCTCCGGCGGATTGGGCCAGGAATGATTCTGGCCGCGTCGATCGTCGGGTCTGGCGAGCTGATCGCGACGACGACGCTCGGAGCCCAGGTCGGCTACACCGCCCTCTGGGTGATCCTGCTCAGCTGCCTCCTCAAGCCGGTCATTCAGTCCGAGATGGGGCGGTACGTCATCGCCACGGGCGAGACAGGGCTCGCCGCCTTCAATCGCGTCCCCGGTCCGCGCTGGAAGGTCAACTGGGTCGTCTGGGCCTGGGCGCTGATGACGCTTCTGACGCTGCTCCAGGTGGGGGCGATGTTTGGCGGAGTTTCGCAGGTCATGCACCTTCTCCTCCCGTCCGTCCCGATCCCGGTCTGGGTCTTCCTCTTCTGGGGGCTGACATTGGCGATTCTGCTCGGAGGGGGCTATGAGCGGGTCGAGCGGCTCGCCATGGTCAAAGTGGGACTCTTCACGATGCTCACTCTCATGGCCGCTCTCGTCCTGCTGCGGATGCCAGACCATTTTCAGTGGCACTCGCTGGTCGAAGGGCTGCAGTTCAAGATGCCGGGAGCGGGATTCTCGACGGCCGTGGCCGTCTTCGGGATCACCGGCGTCGGCGCCAGTGAACTCCTGATGTATCCCTACTGGTGCGTCGAGAAGGGCTATGCCCGTTTCACGGGTCGTCGGGACGACTCGAGCGCCTGGCTGCAGCGTGCCCAGGGCTGGTCGCGCGTTATGCGGCTCGATATCCTCGCCTCGATGATCATCTACACCGTCGCGACCATTGCCTTCTATCTGCTCGGGGCCGGCATTCTCCACAGTATGGGCAAGGTCCCCGCGGCGAATGATCTCATCCCCGTCCTCTCGAATATCTACACGCAGACCCTCGGCGAGTGGTCCCTCTGGCTCTTCTATCTCGGCGCAATCTTCACCCTTTACGGGACCATCTTTGCCGCTACCGCGTCCAACTCGCGTGTCTTTGCCGATATGGCCCGATTGATGGGCTTTTTCCGGGCGGACGATTACCGCCAGCGGGTGCGCTATCGCAATGGGTTTATCGTCGCCATCACCGCGATACCGGTCCTCTTCTACCTGGTGGTCAAGTCCCCGGTCCAGATGGTCGTCGCCGGCGGCGTGGCGCAGGCGCTGATGCTGCCCATCATCGGGATCGGCACCCTCTATCTTCGTCATCGACACCTCCCGCGGGAGATGGCCCCCCCCCATCGGGTGACCGTGGCCCTCTGGGTGGCGACGGCGGTGATCTGTTGCATGATGGGCTACTACGTTTTTGAGCAGATTCGAACCTTTTGAGTGGGCGGACATTCGCGAGGAAAAGGGAGGATGGGCAGATGGAGAAGAGTGGTTCTGTGGAGAATCGGGTTTCATCCGAGCAGGAGAAGCCGCGGGTGGGAGCTGAGGCAGAGTTTCGCATGCCCACTTTCCGGCTCGATGGGCGAGTGGCGGTGGTGACGGGCGGCGGGCGAGGGCTTGGGCTGGGCATGGCCCTGGCCTTGGCCCACGCGGGAGCGGACATTGTGCTGGCTTCGCGGACGGAGGCCGAACTCGAGACGGCCGCCGCCTCGATCCGCGCCCTCGGGCGAAAAGTCCTCGCTCTCCCCATCGATGTCGGGCAGGTCGCCGACGTCCACCGGATGGTCGAGGCGTCCTGCCAGCACTTTGGGGGATTCGACATCCTCGTCAACGCCGCTGGCATCAACCTGCGTCGCCCCGTCGACACCTTTACCGAAGAGGACTGGGAGCGGTTGATGGCCGTCAATCTCAAAGGCGCCTTCTTCGCCGCTCAGGCGGCCAGACCGATCATGCGGGCGCGTGGGGGCGGAAAGATCATCAATGTCGGATCGATCGCCTTCGAGATCGTCGTTCCCAACATTGCCCTCTACACCATCACCAAGGGCGGAATGCGGCAGATGACGCGGGCCCTCGCCCTCGAGTATGCCCCTGACCGCATCTGCGTCAACGCGATCGCGCCCGGTCGCTTCTGGACCCGCATGACCGACGCCTTCTTCTCCGTCCCGGAGCTCTACGAGAGCGCCGTTCAAGTCATCCCGATGAAGCGTCCCGGCACCGCTTCCGATCTCGCCGGAGCCACGGTGCTGCTGGCGACTGACGCCTCGGACTACATTACCGGCCAGACGATCTTTGTCGATGGCGGCTGGCTCGTCAACAGCGGCGTCAAGGCATAAGGCACCCAACGTCTGGCGCCAAAGTCGTGATTGACAATTGAAGGTCCTGCTCATACACTCCGTCCAGATTTTCCCTGGACGCCTGTGGTACCGCTCCAGGGAAACTTCCTGCGGAACTGATCAAAGAGACTCAAGAAGAAGAGACTCAGGAAACTGGTGGCAGGAGTCGGGACCAGACGATCGACCATGACCGGCTCGGCGAGCGTGAGGAGCCTGCTGGAGATCCTGAGATCGGCTCTCGACTGCATGGCGTTGGGCTCGGGAAAAGACGACTCAATGGCCAACAGCGAGATGGGGATTGGCTTCGAGGTCGCAAAACAGGTCGCTTCATCCCTCCCGATCGGTCTTGCCAGCCGATCTTCCTTCTGGCCTTTTCCCATTTGTTTTCGATTGGTGGGGGTGTGGGAACGAGCGGGCAGCATGAAAGTCCCGCGCCCGGTTCCGTCCAGTGGGAATGGTTCCGACAGGGCAGTACGTACGGTTCCCAAGGATGACGAGCAAACGTCTGGAGTATGGGAGGGTGATGAGAAGAGAGTATGAGAGCCAGATGCAGAGTTCAATGGATCCCATTGACCGGTCTGGGATTACCGAGCTGGTCGTCCAGCGCATCAAGGAGCTGCTGACCAAGGGCGAACTCAAGGCGGGAAGCCGCCTACCGCCCGAGCGGGAGCTCGCCGAGCGGTTCCACATCAGCCGCCCCTCCCTCCGGACCGCGCTCAAGGCCCTCTCCGTGATGGGGATCATCCGCGCCAAGCCAGGGTCGGGCACCTACATCGCCGAGTCCCTGCCGGAGATCTTCACCGCGCCGATGCAGTTTCTGACGTTGATCAATCAGACCAGCGCCGAAGAACTCTTCGAGGCACGACAGATCATCGAGACCGGGCTCGCCGGATTGGCCGCCGAACGGGCGACTGCTGACGACCTGCGCCGATTGGCCGAGGAGATCGAGGGAATGCGCCGCAGTATGGACGATCCGGACATCTTCTTCTCCCACGACATCCGCTTTCACAAGGCGATGGCCGACGCCGCCAATAATCCCCTGATGAGCCGGGTCATGGATACGATCGCCGACTTGCTCTACCAATTTCGGCGAGAGTCCGCTTCGCATCGGGGCCACTTCGAGGGAGCCATCCGGGGACACGAGCGAATTCTGCAGGCCATTTCACTGCGGGATCCGGTCGCGGCGAAAGAGATGCTCTCGCGCCACCTCCGCGATGCCCTCGTAGGGCTGGCCGAGGTGCGACGGGACAATGGCTCCGAGGAAGCGACGCCGGCACGCTCTCTTCCGTCAGAGCCCAGGCACAGGCCAGCCCCCACCCTCCCGATGCCGGCACCGGGGGGAAACGGGCGTCGTCGTCCCCGTTCCTGACACGGGAGCTCACGGCTTGGCGTCCATCCAGTTCTCGCCGACGCCCAGATCGACGACCAGGGGGACGTCGAGTCGGGCGACCTGCTCCATGGTCTCCTTGACCAGCTGGCTGGTCTGGGCGATCTCTTCCCGGGGAACCTCGAAGACCAGTTCATCGTGAATCTGCAGGATCATGCGGGCCTGCAGATTCTCGCGCCGGAGCGCCTCGTCCACCTGACGCATCGCCAGTTTGACCAGATCGGAAGCCGATCCCTGCATCGGCAGGTTGATGGCTTCGCGTTCAGCGCCGGCCCGGGGCGCGCCCTTTCCGCGCAGCTCGGGAAGTCTTCTCCGCCGACCAAAGAGGGATCGAACCGTACAGTCGGCTTCCCGGGCGCGGTCCGGCAGTTCGTCCATATACCGTTTGACGCCGGCGTAGGTGCGATAGTAGTCCTCGATGACCCGTTTCGCCTCGGCGCGGGAGATGCCGACCCGTTGTGCGAGTCCGTAGGGGCCGATGACGTAGGCGATTCCGAAGTTGACGATCTTGGCGACGCGGCGTTTCTCGCGCAGTTCCTCCGGGGTACGCGCGCCGAAGACGGCCCGGGCCGTCCGTTCGTGGATGTCCTCTCCGCGACGGAAGGCGTCGAGCATCACCGGGTCCTGGGAGATGTGCGCCAGCAGCCGCAGCTCGATCTGGGAGTAGTCGGCGGAGAGGAGCAGGCATCCCTCCGCGGGGAGGAAGGCGCGTCGAATCCTCCGCCCCATCTCGGTGCGGATGGGGATATTCTGCAGGTTTGGATCGCTCGAGGAAAGCCGTCCGGTGGCCGTGACCGTCTGGTTGAGGGTGGTGTGGATGCGCCCATCGGCGGGATCGATCAGTTCCGGGAGGGCGTCGACATAGGTCCCTTTGAGCTTGGCGCACTCCCGATGCTCGATGACCAGCTGGGGGAGTCGGTAGCGCACGGACAACTCTTCGAGAACGTCCCGCCCGGTCGCGATCTTTCCAGTCGCCGTGCGGCGGGAGACCTCGAAGTGGAGCTCCTCGAAGATCTCGCCCAGCTGGGTCGGAGAGGCGATATTGAACTCCCGTCCTGCCTCCCGGTAGATCTCCCGGGAGAGCCGTTCCAGCTCCGCCTCCATCTCGACCGAGAGGGTCGCGAGGGCTTGGGGATCGATACGGACGCCCGCCCGCTCCATGCGGTAGAGCAGGGGAACGATCGGCAGATCGATCTCCCGGTAGACGAACGCGAGGGTCTGTTGCTGGTACGGAAACTCGATCCGGTCGTCGGCCAGCTTTCCGGAGAGGATCCGCGCCACTTGCCCAAGCCGGTCGACCTCCGCGGCCGCTGCCGGCCCAGGGGGGAGAATCGGCTCCGCCTCCTCGAGGTACTGGCGAGTCAGGCTCCGCGGATCATAGCGCCCCTCATCGGCCTGAAGGAGATAGCCGGCGAGAAGGAGATCGTCTTCCACTCCCTGCAGTTCGACTCCAAGAGGCTCGAGGAGGTGGAGCGCCCGTTTCCAGTCGTGGGTCACCTTGCGTGGACGGGGTTCCCCCAGGAGGGTGGCCAGCGCCCGCAGCGCCTCGGGGCGATCCGCGCACTCGTCGATTGCCCAGTACTCGGCAGGTCCCGGGGTGGTCGCGATCGCTACGCCAACCAACTCTCCCCGCGAATTGGTATGGAGGCGAAAGGTCAGCTCTTCGACGCTAACCAGCTGCTCGGCTGCCCGCTCCATCTCCTCCCCGGTGGTTCGGACGACATAGGCCGCGCTCGCCCGTTCCGGCGTCACGGACGGCGCTGACAGGCTCGGGGCGGCCTGGCTTGCCGCCGTCGCGAACTCTTTGGTCAACTGCGCGAATTCGAGTTCAGCGAAGAGGGCATGGGCTCGCGTGGAATCTGGCTCCTCGACCTGGAGCGCGTCGAGATCGAGCGCGACCGGCACGCTGAGATCGATCCGGGCCAGTTCCCGGCAGAGTCGGATGTAGTCGGCATTCTTCTGGAGTGACTCCCGGTAGGCCTTGCGTTTGACCGATTCCCATCCGGCGAGGGCGTGTTCGAGGTCTCCAAACTGCTCGAGCAGCAGGATGGCCCCCTTCTCTCCAATCCCCCAGCCGCCGCCAAACCCATCGACCGCGTCTCCTTTCAGGCCGAGCCAGTCGACAATCTGAGAGGGGCGCACCCCAAACTTGGCGAGGACACCCGCCTCATCCAGAAAGACCTCGCGGGTCTCCCGTTCCGCCCGCTCGACGCGCAAGAGGGAGACCCAGGGATCGTCGACGAGCTGGCTGAGATCTTTGTCCTGGGTGACGAGAACCGTCTCGACGCCTGCCGCGGTGGCTTGCCGGGCGAGCGTTCCCATGATGTCGTCCGCTTCGTAATGCGGCAGTCGGAGAATCGGGATGCGCAGGGCCTCGCACAAGCGATCGAGGTAGGGCAACTGGACGACCATCTCGTCGGGCATCGGCGCCCGGTGCGCTTTGTACTCCGGGTATTTCTGCTGCCGATAAGTCGGCTCTTTCGAGTCGAGGACGACTCCGAGGTAGTCTGGATGATGGTCCCGGGTCAGCTTGCGCAGCATCATCGCGAAGCCATAGATCGCGTTGGTCGGGAGCCCTCGGGAGTTGGAGAGGTTGCGGATCGCGTAGAACGATCGGTAGAGATTGGACATCCCATCGATCAGGAAGAGCCGCTTTGGCCTCGCCGATGGGGAAGGGGAGGCGGTGGTTGAACTCATGGAGGGCTCCTTGGGACCGAATCTCGCGAAAGACCCCTCGCCTGAAGAGGCAGAGGGGTCCGTCCAATCTCGACGTCTCGTTGACGGGCTAGGCCCAGGTCAGCCAATCCCCGGGCGCCTCTTTCTGCCCGGATGTGATGGCGAAGAAGGCCTCCTGCAGGGTGGCTGTGATCGGCCCGCGGCGGCCCGCACCCACCGTGATCCGGTCGATGCTGCGGATGGGGGTGATCTCCGCCGCGGTCCCCGTGAAGAAGACCTCGTCGGCGGTGTAGAGCCAGGCTCGTGGAATCACCTGCTCGACGACCTCCAGTCCGGCAAGGCGGGCAAGCTGCAGGACAGAGTCGCGCGTGATTCCGGTCAGAATCGCGCTGCTCAAGGGGGGGGTGAACAGTTTTCCCCGGCGGACCAGGAAGAGGTTCTCCCCGCTTCCCTCGCTGACATTGCCATTGGTGTCGAGCGCGATCCCCTCGGTGAACCCGTTGAGGATCGCTTCCATCTTGATCAGCTGGGAGTTGAGATAGTTCCCAGCCGCCTTGGCGGTCGGCGGGAGGGTGTTGTTGTGCATCCGGGCCCAGCTGGAGACGCAGACATCGACCCCCTGCTCGATCGCCTCCTGTCCGAGGTACTTTCCCCAAACCCAGCTGGCAATGTAGGCCTCGACCGGATTGGGAAGCGGGTTGACCCCGAACGATCCATACCCGCGGAAGACGACCGGCCGCAGATAGCACTCCTCGAACTCGTTGACCCGCACCACTTCCAGGGCGGCCTCCACCAACTGGTCGACCGACCAGGCCAGCTCCATCCGGTAGATACGACAAGAGTCGTGCAGCCGCTCCATGTGCTCCCGCAGCCGAAAGATGGCGGGTCCATTGGAGGTCTTGTAGCAACGAATCCCCTCGAACATCCCGGAACCGTAATGCACGACGTGCGACATGAGGTGGATCTGTGCGTCCTCCCAGTTGATAAAGGTTCCGTTA
>Ga0169931_10003633_pt1 | contig 24361 bp, 26 predicted proteins | sample Kivu_15m_20L_FD_129675 | JGI IMG/M metagenome (GOLD analysis project Ga0169931, IMG submission 129675) | Freshwater microbial communities from Lake Kivu, Western Province, Rwanda to study Microbial Dark Matter (Phase II) - Kivu_15m_20L... | ecosystem: Environmental > Aquatic > Freshwater > Lake...
CCCCACATGAAGGGTGACTTCGACCAAAGAATGACCTAGTTGAGCTAAGGATGCCAACAGATGTTCGGTGAAATGTAGACCTGCCGTTGGAGCAGCCTTGCTTCCCTCATCTTTGGCATACACGGTCTGGTAGGAGGCCGCCAGGCTTTCATTGGCCTCGATGTAGGGAGGGAAAGGAGTATGGCGATGCGCCTCGATACGAGGATCATCGAGAGGAATCTCAAACTGTAGGGTACGGAGTCCATCATCGTGAACACGTACCACCTGTACACGAATGCCATCTCCAAGCTCGACCAGTTTTCCTTCTTTGAATTTGCGACCTGGACGAACGAGGGCCTCCACCGTATGATTATTTACGCGTTGCACCTCGAATATTTCAACGTTTCCGAAAAGTAATCGCGCTTTTTCAACCTTACTATTGTTGACAATCAGGCTGGAATGAGCTGGTAGAAACTTCCCGATCTCATAAAAATGGGTGTCGGTGATCAGATCCTTGGCACGATCATAGACGAGCAAGCGACTGTGATCACGGGGTTGAGCAGGTGAGTGAGCTATAAGCTCCTGCGGTAAGTCAAACTGAAAGTCAGAGAGGAGTTGAGTCATCCTTAAGGGTCTTTTGATTTGGGTCGCTAGGGTTGAGCGTGCTATATTTGATAAACCTCATTTATCTCCAGACTATGCCCATCCTTCACTCTGTATTTTTTTATTTCAAAGATACCACTGAACCCCAGCAAATCGAACAACAAACTCAGGCCATACGTAAGGAGCTCTCGCGTATCGATGGGGTACAAAATGTGATGGCTGGTGCGCCGGAAGGCATTGATCGTGATGTGGTTGATAACAGCTATGGTACAAGTTTGCACTTGGTGGTGGCCGATCGGGATGCTCTTGTCAAGTATCAAGAAGACCCGATTCATCAGGCATTTCTTGCTCGTTTTAAATCCAATTGGAGCGGGATTAAAGTGTACGATACCCGAATCTAGCTTCCTTAAAATAAAAAAGGCCTGCATGAAGCAAGCCTTTTGTACGCCCGAGAGGAGTCGAACCTCTAACCGTCAGATTCGTAGTCTGATACTCTATCCAGTTGAGCTACGGGCGCATTTCCTAGACAGGAAGATAAAAATACAGGTTTTTCTGATAAAAATCAAATGGGTGATGCGTCCGAGAACCCATCACCCATCTTGAAAATCCTGTTAGTAGCGGTAGTGTTCGGGTTTGTAAGGACCCTGAACAGGTACACCTAGGTAGTCGGCTTGATCTTTGCTGAGTTCCTCAAGTTCGACACCGATTTTAGCAAGGTGTAGACGAGCTACTTTTTCATCGAGGGATTTTGGAAGCATATAAACGCCGATTTCATATTTGTCGGAGTTCTTCCAAAGATCAAGCTGAGCCAATATCTGATTTGTGAAGCTGTTCGACATCACAAAGGAGGGGTGACCCGTTGCACATCCGAGATTAACAAGACGTCCTTCGGCCAATAAGTAGATGCGTTTGCCATTTTTAAGAGTATAGGCATCTACCTGAGGCTTAATATTCGTCTTAGTAGCATTACTATTGAGCCATGCTACTTGGATTTCGCTATCGAAGTGACCGATGTTACATAGGATGGCTTCATCTTTCATCATTTCGATATGCTCGGCGCGAATCACATCTTTACATCCTGAGGCAGTCACGAAAATATTTCCTTCTAGGGCGGCCTGATCCATACGTTTTACTTCGTATCCATCCATAGCGGCTTGAAGGGCACAGATAGGGTCGATTTCGGTAACGATTACGCGTGCACCGTAGGAGCGCAGGTTAGCGGCACTACCTTTACCGACATCCCCGTAACCAGCAACGACGGCCACTTTACCGGCCACCATCACATCCGTTGCACGTTTGATACCATCAACCAAAGACTCACGGCATCCGTACAGGTTATCAAATTTTGATTTTGTTACGCTGTCGTTGATGTTGATGGCGGGCATTTTGAGTTCGCCGCGTTCCATCATTTGGTAGAGGCGATGTACACCAGTCGTTGTTTCTTCGGATAGACCACGGATACCAGCGATATATTGAGGGTACTTCTTGTGAACCATGTTGGTCAAATCACCCCCATCATCGAGGATCATATTGAGGGGCTGTCCGTCTGGGAAGATCAAGGTTTGCTCGATACACCAGTCAAATTCTTCCTCGCTCATCCCTTTCCAGGCGTAGACTGGAATACCAGCGGCAGCAATAGCGGCGGCGGCATGATCTTGAGTTGAGAAGATATTGCATGAGCTCCAGGTTACATCAGCACCTAGTTCTACGAGGGTTTCGATGAGAACCGCGGTTTGAATGGTCATATGCAAACAGCCAGCAATACGAGCACCTTTGAGGGGTTTAGTGGCGCCATACTCTTCACGAAGAGCCATCAAGCCCGGCATTTCTTTTTCAGCAATTTGGATCTCTTTGCGACCCCATTCGGCCAGAGAGATGTCTTTAACTTTGTAAGCGAGTCGTTCTTGGATCATGTTAGCGAGTTTTAATTTTTAGATTCAAGGGTCGAAGTGATGAACTCCACGAATTGGGCATAGTTTTTTTCATCTGAGCCGGAAAGTCCTAGCTCATGTTTGGTGTAGTTTCCATCACGGTTGACATAAATTTTGTAAGGGATTCCGGGCAAATTCAGGGTTTGAGCCAATCCCTCATGGTCTCGAACCCATACAAATTGATATTTAGGATGCTCACTGATGAACTTTTTCACAGCCTCATCGGTGTCACTTTCGCCAAGGTTAACAGCGAGAACAACAAAATCGTTTGGATAGTCAGAAATTGCCTTATTTAGACTTGGGAAGGTTCTCAGACATGGGCTGCACCAGGTTTCCCAAAAGTCGATGATGACGGCTTTTCCTTGAAAGTCGGACACTTTCACCAGGTTCCCATCGTAATCCACGAAATTCGTTTGGCTGAGTAAACTATCCACATACGGACCAAAATCTTCATCAGAGATTTTGTCGGGATTCAGATATTCAACCAGTTCCTCTTCTTTACTCGTATTGCAGGCACTAAAACCTACAGAAAGAGCAAAAGTGAGAAGAGCGAATCGAAGCACAAAGCGCATAGTTCAAAAAAATGTGAGTTTTGAAGGCTAAAAATACGAATTTCTTAGCTCATCTTTATTCTGGCACTCGAATCCGAACTTTTTTTCTGTAGAAGGATATCATCTTGTCTTGAGAAAAGCCCAGTCGCCACATCAGATATATCGTTGAAAAGATGAGTTGTAGTCGAATCGTTCCTTGCTCCAGATAGCGTCGTGGGGAGGTGATGGCTGCTTCCTTCAAGACCATAAATGAGATGCCGGATCTTCGAATGCGCCGGGTAAGCTCATTATCTTCAAGAACGCGATGATCTTCTCTGAATCCGCCCACTTGGGTGAAAAGTGATTTTTGGATATACAAACCTTGATCGCCATAGCGCATGATATCCATTTTGAAACGGGTCAGCCATGCATAAAAACGCAATACGGGCGATGGATGACCAAAGCTCAATCGAAAGCAGCCCGATGGATAATGAGCTTGGATTGCCTCGCGAATGCTCGTGCTAAATCCTTCGGGTACGATGGTGTCGGCATGAACGAAAAGCAAAACCTCCGAGCTGGCATGTTGCGCTCCAAGATTCATTTGGAGGGCTCGTCCTGAGCGATCACTTCGAAGGACAGTTGCCCCGGCCTCTTGAGCCAAGGGGATGGTATCATCCTGACTGCCCCCATCTACAACGATGATCTCATCAACCATACCGATAGAGTCTTTGTCTCGAAGGGCCGTTATACAGGCTTGAATATGCTCTGCCTCATTCAGGGCAGGGATGATGACCGTTAAACTCACACCAAGAGCTTACTTGCTTCAGCAAAGGAGGTTCTCTCGAGATCTTCGATGGTATCGATATCTGACAAGATGGGTAGCTCAAACCAGGACAGTTTGTTTTCAATCAGATCGTCGAGGGTTTGATCGAATAAGTGCGCTGAACTCCAGCTTTTATGCTGGAATATATGTTCATGTAAGCGATTCATGGCGATCAGATAATATCCTCCATCTCGTGCTGGACCCAAAACGATATCGACTTCTTCTAATTCTTTGAACGCTTTTTCGATATGACTTGCGTTTAATTGTGGGCAATCACTTCCGATGACCACGATTTTGCGATATCCAAGCTCAAAACTTTCTTTAAGGGCATGAATGAGTCGCTCACCCAGTGTTGAGCCCTCTTGCAGATGTTTCGTGTGCACACTGAGATCCCAGAGGTCAACTTCTGGGAGATATTCACTGTAATACACGCGGATATCAGCCTCCAGTGGACTAATGGCAGATTGGGTGTGTTGCAGCAGAAGCTGGTAAATCTCCAAGGCTCGTTCATGACCAATTTGGGTAGCCAGTCGTGTTTTCACTTTCCCCAGCTCTGCATTTTTTACGAAAATGATGACGGCCTCGGTACTCTCGCTGCGTGTATTCATAAGTTTGATACGATCCTTGGGATGACTAATCATACCATTTTAGGTTCGGATTCTCAAGTGATTTTCACCATTAGGGAATCTATGGGCAAAAAAAAGGCACGAACAATACAGAGATCGTTCGTGCCTTTGATGATCTAAATGGATCTATTAGCCTTCGCGACCTACCTCAGACTGACGCTTGAGTTGCTCAAGCTCTTCCTGTTTGGAATAAAGCTTTGCTTGAGCGGCGTCAATTTTGGCCTGGATGTCGTCGCGCAGTTTGTTACCCTGCTTGCTTGGCTTGATGAAGGTTTTGGTATCACTGTAGTGAAGAATGAGTTGCTGCAACTCATCGCATTCCTTCTTGAGGCGCTGGGCGTCATTGCCTTTACGACGATCTTGACCGCTATCGTTGCTGTTGGTGCGATGCTGACGGGGCTGTTTGTTTCCAGAATCTACTTTCTGGATTGAGCGAGCGGCACGTTCTTCGCGGGCACGCTGATAGATCGCATCACAAGCTTCTTTGTACTTCATCCAGAGTTTGTTTTTGTACTTCATAGGTACAAAACCAATCTTCTGATATTCGGCCTGAAGAGGCTTGATTTCGTTAACAGCTTGCTGCGGATCTTCTAATTCGAGCAGTTTATTGATCTTGTCGATGATCTCTTTTTTGGCGCGGTAGTTTTCTTTTTCATCTTTACGGCTATCACGCATAGAATCACGACGTTTTTCGAAGAAATCGTCCATCGCTTTTTTAAAGCGATTCCAAATAGGCTTGGTTTTACGGCGGGGAACCGGACCAATTTCGCGCCATTGATTGGAAAGCTGCTGAATTTCCTTGGTTGCTTTAGCGAAATCGTCGCTGTTCAATAAAGCTTCTGCAGCTTCACAGAGTTTTTCTTTCGCCTCATAGTTTTTGTTTTCAGCATCTCGAATCACGTCGAGATTTTCATTTTTACGATCATTGAAGGCATCCGATGCTTTTTTGAATCTTTCCCAAAGCGTTTCGGATACATCCTTGGCCACAGCGCCAATCTCTTTCCACTCCCGGTGCAAGCGGTTGATTGTTCGGGCTGCATTCACTAAATCGGCTTCGATCAAAAGAGCTTCTGCTTGCTCAACCAGACTCGTTTTCTTCTTGAGATTTTTCTCAAGCTCGGCTTTATAGGCCTTATTGAAGCGTAATTTATTTTGTTGGAAGGTTTCGAGGGCATTGCGATAACGCTCCCATATCTCATCTTCGCGCTCTAATACAACGGGACCCACTTTACGCCATTGCTGTGATAGCCCTTCGAATAACTTATCGAGGTTTTCCCAGTTCGTGGTCTCTTCGTTAATTTCTTTGTTGATCAGATCCAGCTTATCCAAGAGAAGGAGCTTGACGGTGAGGTTTTCCTCTTCACGCTCTTTACGTTTCACCAGGAAGTCGATGCGTTTCTCTTCGAAGGTCTCTTTAAGCTTCTCGAAACGTTTATTGAGTTTTTCGATTTCGTCGGCTGGAATCTGGCGGATTTTTTCCCAGCGACGCTCCAGCGACTTAAGCTCGTTGATGGCATTCCAGCGTCCATCTTTGACGATGGTTTCAAGGCGCTCGAGAAGTTCTTTTTTACGCACCAGGTTTGAGGCACGTACTTGGGTCATTTTCTCATAATGAGCACTTCTGCGCTCATTGAAGCTGGCTTGAGCCTGCTGTAAACGTGAGGAAAGTTCTTTTTGAGCCTCGTCACTAAGCGGTGTAAGTTCTCTCCACTTGAATCGGATGTTATCGAGCTCGTGACTTGCAACTTGCCAATCACTTGAAACGGCCATTTCTTCAGCTTTTAACACCAGTTGCTCGAAGGGGTAATGGGGATCTTCTTCTGTGAATTTTGCCTCAGCCGGAACGAATACGGGTGTGGTGACCTCTTCAACTTCCTCTACGGTTTCTTCTGCCTCTGCAATGACCTCAGGGGTGTCATCATGATGAATTTCTGGAGCTTCGGCCTCAGCGACTTCTTCTACTTCAGCAGTTTCGATGGCTGTTTCTTCCTCTACCACAGCTTCCACCGGGGTCTCTTCCACTTGTGGAGCTTCGACAGCAGTTTCTGGTTCTGTTTCAACAGGAGTCTCACTTGGAACAAAGGCGGTCAAGAGGGCATCAAAGTCGCCAATGGCAGCCGCAGAGCTTGCTTTAGCCATGAAAGCTGCTCGCAATCCCTCAGGATCTGAGGCTGTGGCAAGATCACTTAGCAACTGATCTCTCTCAGTTACTAGTTGATCGAAGGCCTCATGATAGCTTTTTAAAGCCTCCTCGGGCGAGAATTCAGCGGATGGATCAATGTTCCCGATGGTTTTACCTGAAAAATGACTGTTGTCACTTTGAATGATATTACCATCGCTGGTTACGACGACAAAGTCGCCGACGTGAAGTGCGTTTTTTAACTGCTTTTTCATACGTAGAGTATAAAGTAGGTGGATATTGCACCCTATGGATGCACGTTACTGGGTTTGACAAAGAGAAGCGCAGGAATGCAAATCTCTTTCTGGTTTCTGCAATGATTTAATACGCAAATATATTTTGAACACAGACGAGTTAAATCACGAAAAAAAGCTGAATCTGAAAAATACTCATTTGAAATTGATGGGGCAACTATCAAATAGTAAGCTTTTTCAGCTTTAAATCTTCGTTTTTAATCGTGTAATCAGCTTTTGCATGTCTTTGGCCAAAGGAGCTTCCAATCGCATTGTTTTGCCATTTCCCGGATGTTTAAATTCCAGGCTAAGTGCATGAAGGGCTTGACGCTCCATGCCCATCTTATTCTCTTTTGCGCCATACTGAACATCTCCAACAACCGGGTGACCAATGGTATCAAATTGGACACGAATTTGATTTTTTAGTCCGGTGTCAAGTTTTATTTCCAGCAAACTTGCCTTTTCGCCGAAGGATTCCAACACCTTATAATCGAGTCGTGCGACACTTGCTTTGGGATCGTTTGGGTCGACCGCTACATTCTTAAAACTGTTTTTTATTAGTTTTAGATGATGTGTTAAGGTTCCTGCTGATCGAGGTACACCATGAACGATGGCGGTATAGGTTCGTATAGCCGACCGATCAATAAACTGAGTCTTCAAGGCCTCATAGGCCTTTCGATTTCGAGCGAAGAGCACGATGCCACTGGTAAAACGGTCAATTCGATGAACGACAAAAACAGGACCAGATCGTTTAACCTGTTGTTTTAGCAGCTCGAATAAGTTAACCGCCTTTGATTTCGGGATGGGTACCGTCAGTAATCCGGCAGGCTTATTGACGACGATGATATCTCGATCTTCGTGAATAATCTGGTAGGGTTCAAATCTCATGCAGAGCCCTTTCCCGATTCGGGTAGACGCTCGATCTCGGCAAGGGACTCACTCAACAGAGGCTGGTGGGGGTATTTTGCCATTCCACTAATTAGTGTGATGCGGGCGAGAGGTAATTTTCCGGCCCAAGCTTGGGCGACCGCCAGCTCATGGATCCGTTCAGGAGTTTCTCCACCTATCTGGATACTCTTTTCCAGATAGCGGATGGCTTCATCATACTGTTGAAGTTCAAACTGACATTCAGCCATTTCATTTAGGAGTCCGACGTGATCAGGCCAATGATTGAGAGCTTGATTGTAGGCATCCTCAGCGTGATTCCATAGTCCCATCAAGGCACAAATAGATCCTAGCATAAAGAGGGCATAAGCAAGATCGTCGCCAGTAAGATGAGGTTTGAGTCCAACAACATCATCGGCGATCTGTTCTAATTCTAAAAAAAGCCGATCACAGGTGGGCTTGTCATCTGATTCTCGAGCTATATCGAGCCGATCTTGAAGATCAACAACCTTTTCTGACTGTGTTATTAACCAATCTTTATGTTGGCTCACTCGATTTCCCGTCTTGGATGTGCTTGAGGCACTATTTGATTTCAGTTTCGATCTCGTAGACTGATTTGAGAATCATCTGAGCATTTTCATCTTTATGCTGCATAACTCGATGCTGCAAATTCGTGATCAGATTCGTTCTGGACTCCTCGAAGGCCTTTTGTTTGGCTTGTTTGTCATTAGGGGTACGTATGATCACATAAATATCATCAGCCCGAATCACGCTATACAAACCATCTGCATTAGTAGCATGGGATCTTAGACGCTCATATTCACTGAAAAGCTCGGGAAAGGTTTCGGTACTTTCGCACTTCTGAATAACTTGAACGTCATCAGGCCCTTCAGCACTTAATGGAATATGGCAGAGGTAGAAGAAATTATCAGTGTACTGCATGCGTTTTTAACCAGTGTTATCGAATGGCCTAATATACATCCTTTCCATCTTAATATTCAGTTGTGAAAATGAGTTCCTAAAGCAATACCTTCACAAAAGACTATTTACAAACTATTATTGCGTTCAACATGGTTTATCCGCGTTTCCGAGATCTTATTACTCTCATTGTTCTCCTTTTTACAGTTCTTAATTATCCTGCAAGCTCTCAAGAGCGCAATGATGCCGGTATGTGGTTGTTGCCACAAATCAAAGGACCAGTGTATCAGGCTCTTCAACAAAAAGGACTGAAACTGCCCGAATCTGCTTTTGATACCCAAGAAACCAAGGGAATGAACCGGGCGATTGTCCGTATCAATGTAGGTGAAAGCGGTGGAGGAACGGGCTCCTTTGTTTCATCCAAAGGTTTGGTTTTGACCAATCATCATGTCGCTTACGATGCCATCGCATCTTTGAGTTCTGCCGACCAAAATTTTTTAAAAGACGGTTTTGCGGCGAAAAACACAGGTGAGGAATTAAGTGCTGAAGGATTTACCCTCTATATCCCCATCGAACAGGTTGAAGTGAGTCAGCAGTTGTCGATGATGATCAAAACCATGCAAGCTCAGGATGCGAACCAAGCTTTAGGAATGGCTAAACAGCAGCTGATCGACCAACGCATGCAATCGAACCCGGATATCATCGCTGAGATTGACGAATATTGGGCCGGCAATCGCCAGTTTATGTCGGTCTATCGCATCATCAGAGATGTAAGGCTCGTTTTTGCCCCGCCTTCTAGTATTGGCAAATTTGGGGGTGATATCGATAACTGGATGTGGCCAAGACACACGGGTGATTTTACCTTTCTTCGGGCATGGGTTGCCCCTGACGGAAGTTCCAGGCCTTTCCATCCGGAAAATGTGCCTTACGAACCAGACCGTTTTTTACAGGTGTCGGACAAAGGTTTTCAGGATGGTGATTTCACGATGATCATGGGATTTCCCGGAACTACGTACCGTCATGAAAGCAGTTATCACTTTAAATACTATCAGGAATCACAACATCCCACCCTTATCAATGTATTTCGTGGGATTATGGCAGGACTCGAGGCAGAAGCGGCACTCGATCCAGAATTAGAGGTTCTCACAGCATCAGATCGGGCTTCTTATGCCAATTCACTAAAATATTTTGAAGGAGTACATCAGGGTTTCTTCGATTATGATATCGTCAATAAACGCATCGAGCAAGAAAAGAAACTAGAGGAATGGATAGCATCTGACCTGTTTCGTCAAACGGAATATGGGGATGTAATGCCCTTGTTAAAACGCGGGTATGAAAATCTATCACGTCATGGAGCACTTATCTATGGCTATGTATACGTACTGAATAATAGTCCACTGTTAGAAACGGCAGGTTTATTGGCACCTGCCTATGCTTTGGCCACGGGTCAAATCAAAGCAGATCAAATAAGTGCTACAGAGATGGATTCGATTCGAACACTTGCCACTACTAGCTTAGATGAGCTCAATATTGGTGTAGAATTCGCACGCATGAAGCATTTTCTTACAACGCTGGCTAAACTGCCTGAGGGAAGCAGGCCAGCTGTCATTGAAAAGCTCTTTGGTGGATTATCTGGTGATGAACTCGAGAACACGGTAATAGCCTTCCTAGACGAGCAAATGCAAATATCGGTGTTCACAAATCCTGAAAAGAAAGAAGCTATCCTAAAAATGGAAGCCAACACGATCGATCCAACTCATACGGAGCCTTTTATCCAGTTACATAATGAGCTTCTTGAAGGATATTTCGCTCACATCGAAGCATTTCAAAATGCAGGCTCATTTATGAATCAAGCCACGACAAAGTATGTAAAGGCCATGCTTGAGTTTCGGAATGACCCTGTCGAATATCCGGATGCAAATTTTACCCTCCGATTTACGGGTGGACTTGTGGTAGGGGTTGAGGTTCGAAATTCCAACTTTGGATCAAAAACCTACGTGGATGAGATTTTGCCTAAATATACAGGCATGGATCCCTTTGATATTCCTGAGGTTCAAATGCAATGGATCAAACAGCGCCAGGGCGGAGGTGGAAATCAAAACAAGCCAAGTAAGTACTCAGAGCCAGATGGGCGCCTAGTTGTTAATTTTCTTTCATCCAACGATATCACTGGAGGAAACTCCGGCAGTCCTATTATGAACGCTCAAGGGGAGATCATTGGAGTGGCCTTTGATGGCTTAATTGAGGGAGTGGTTGGAGATTATTTTCACGATCCAAAAATTAGCCGTACGATCAATGTGGATATGCGTTATATTCTCCACATAACGGAGGAATTGTACGGATTAAACCATCTTATTCAGGAAATGGGTCTCACAAGGCTTCCTACAAACCATTAAATAATTTGGAATCCGGATTGATGAACGATAATTTAGGTTCATCTGTCGATTGCAAATGTTTATATGCACCTGTATCTTCGCAGACGGTAAAACACGCACCAAGAATCAATTAGCATCCTAGCTCATGAATATCCAGCAGCGTAACAATCTCATCAGCATCGTTTTAATTTTAGTCATAGTAGTACTTGGTTATGTGCTCTATGATTCAATTACCTCTCCTTGGAAAAAAGAAATGGCTAAACAGGAGATTACAGATAACATTCGCTCAAGAATGACACTCGTACGTGATGCTCTAATTAATTACCAGGCACGCCATCCTCAAGGTAAATTTCCATCAACTCTTGATAGTCTGGTCACATTCTTGAAAACTGATTCTTTGATGCTCGCTCGTGGCCCTGAATTATTTGCTGACAAAAATGGGGTATATAATCCGGACAGTCTAATTTTCTCACCGCGTCCACCTCACGAGCGCTTCCAGTTTACGGTCAATGACACCATTCGTCCACCACTTTATCTCTTGAAAGATCCAAATAGTGAAGACGCCATAGGTAGTTTAGATCGTATTACCTTGCTAAATGCGCCTAACTGGCAGTAAGGCTTGATTCCGATGTCGGGATCAACGACCCGTTTAGCAATTAATTTCTTTGAACAGCGGCTATTCTATGCGGCATCCACTCCAGGTGTAACATCACACTTGAGTCGGATTGGCTCGCACGATTTTACATTTTCCATTGCAGATGCTTTTAGATCTGGAGAAACGCGTCAGCTTGACGGTATTTACACGATTCTAAAAGCGCTGCAACACGAATTGAAGGCATCCTCCGTACAGGTTGCTACCTTCCCATTTCATGAGTCCTGGTCGAGTTTGCCCAAATTAGTACAAGATCAATCAGATGAGCGAGAAGCTTATTTGAACCTCTTGATGAAGGGTGTGCAGCGTCAACATATCGATGTCGAATGGCATGATTTGAGCAATCGAGACTATAAATTAATGGTACTGCGGGATCGTCGTATCATGGCCTCATTCGAAAAAATGGGCGAAATAGTTCCAAGCACTGCCTTTAATAGTGAATTTGAGTCACTTTCCAAATGGCACCGACATCGTGGTTCTGCCGGAAGCTACCTAGCTATCGGGTGTCATGCTGGATCCTTAAGTGTGAGCTCTTTCCTTCTTGGAAAGCTCCGCGGAGCAAGTATCATCCGTTTTGAAACCTATGATGACATTCCCTATCTGTGGGCGATGACTGCCCGCCATTTGAAATGGATGATGGGAATTCATGAGGAGATTCTTTTTTACGGCTATAAATCTGCAGTGGTATCCGATTTGTTGGTAAACCGTTTAGATCGTTCTGCCACTATCCAGGTCATGGATAGTCTGAAAAAAATGGGACTGAATGCCGAAGAGCAAACCTACAATTTTGATCTCTCTCAGGCCTTCCCTTCCATAATGATGGCCTTGGAATCTTCTTAGTATGAGAATTATCACCGGAAAATTAAAGGGTCGCCAGATAGAAACCCCTCTTGATCTTGAAATAAGACCAACCTCGGACCGGTGCAAAGAAAGTATGTTCAACGTGATCGAAGCTCGAAAAGGAATTCGCGATGCTAAGATCTTAGATCTCTTTGCGGGTACCGGTAATCTGGGGTTTGAAGCTATTTCCCGGGGCGCGGCGCATGTTAGCTCTGTGGATCGCTCACCCGAGTCGGCAAGAATGATTCGTACCGGTGCCAAGCATTTTAATATTGAGCATCAAATGCTTTTCATTCCATCGGATGTAGGAAGTTTTATTCACAAAGGACCTCCAACAAGCTACGATATTATTTTTGCGGATCCACCCTACGATTGGCCAGAACTGCCGATGCTTCCAGATATGCTTCTTAATCAGGGATGGCTGAAGGACGATGGATGGTTCTTGCTGGAACACGACGCTCGTCATATTTTTACTGATGATCCGCGCTGCGTTTTCGCCAAACCCTACGGTCGAACAATTGTGAGTATATTCCTGGAGAACCCACCGCAGTCAGAACAGGAGTAAATATGGCCATTGCGATGTACCCGGGATCATTTGATCCCATTACCAACGGACATTTGGATATCCTCGAAAGAGCTACACAAATCTTTGATAAGGTGATCCTTACAATTGCTGTAAATAAGCAGAAATCTTCTGTTTTTTCGGAAAAGGAACGACTTGATCTCATCAGCGAATGCATTAGCAACAAACCCTGGGCTAATAAAGTAAAGGTGGATTCATTTACAGGGCTTCTCGTAGATCATGCACGTAAACATGGCGTTCATACCCTTGTTCGAGGGGTTCGCCAACTCTCCGATTTCGAATACGAGTTTCGAATGGCCTTAATGAACAGACGACTGGCATCCGATATTGACACCATTTTCTTGATGCCTAGAGAAGAGTTGACCTTTGTATCAGCCAGTCTCGTCAAAGAAGTTGGTTACTGGGGTGGAGACTTAAGCTCATTTGTGCCCGAAAATGTTGCCCGAGCACTTGAACAAAAATTTTCAGATCTTAGAAACAGGTCTGAAGAGAGCTAATCTCCAGGATTTTGTACATCGATTCAGATCAATTAAAAACGTTTAAATACTGAACACATGGCAAAACAAGGTTCTGCTGCCCGCAGCGCGGAGGCACTGATCGGCCAACTTGAAGATATGGTTGAAGAGGCTGGTCAATTGATGAATGAAACCGTAGAGGACACGGTCAAAAAACAACTCAAAGAATTCAAAGAAAAAATTGAAGGACTCAAACAACGATTGATCGCCTACTATGAAGATATTGAGGAGGCGGTAGTGTCAGGTGCAAAAACGACGGATAAAGCTATCCGCGAGCACCCGTATGAGTCACTTGCTATAGCACTAGCGGTTGGTGTACTCATTGGAGCACTGATCAGAAGTCGCTAAAACGCACTTTATTCTCAGATTATCATAAGCCCGCCTGGAGTAATATCTGGCGGGTTTTTTGTTTGATCAGCGTAAAATGTTTTAAAAAAATCTCAGAAATTTACAATATCCAAGCGCAGATAGTTGAAAAAGTGTAGATTCGTTCAGATCAATGACTCGGAAGTTTATTGATCACTACTGAACTAACTTACGAACTACTTACTGTCTTATGGACTTTCGATACCAAAATCTCGACGACGAGAGGTTGATGGAATTATTTCAAAAGGGGGATGTAAAAGCGTTTAACACCCTCTATAATCGTTACTATAAACGCGTTTTTCACTTTTTATATCGATTCAATCAAAATATGACGGATTGCGAAGATCTTGTACAAGAGACATTTTTAAGAGTCTACAAAAGTAATGGCTCCTATAACCATACTTCCAGATTTTCAACTTGGATTTACACCATTGCACAAAATCTTTCGTACACGAATTATCGAAAAAAAATCCGCATGGATCTGGTCAATTTTCATACTGATGAACTTCAACAACATCATGAAGTTTCAGAAATGATAGAAAACGAAGAATACGATCCTGAAGCAATCTATCAACGAAGATATATTCTCGAGGTATTTAGAAGAGCACTCAAGTCGATATCGGGCGATTTCAAAGAAGTAATCGTACTTCGTGATTTACAAGGCTTGTCTTATGAAGAAATCAGTGATGCAACGGGTATGCCCATGGGTACTGTAAAATCAAAAATAAACAGGGGCCGATATCAGCTTCAGAAAAAGATGGGTAAGTTAATCGAGGAACCGAATAAAAAAAGAAGGAAATTTACACATTAGCTTCTGCATGTTTTTTAACTCGTTTTGGGAGCGCTTTTTAATGTTTGAAGAAGAGTAGCTCGGATTTTTTGGCTATTTTCCTTTAAACCTTCCAATTAGTCTCTGATCCGTGTCGCCTATATCTCCACGCGCTGCGGCTTTATCCGCTTCTGAAACGCTTAAAATTTCGGCTCTTGCCAAAGAGATGCAGTTAGCCGGCAAGTCAGTTATTTCGCTCAGTGCTGGCGAACCTGATTTCAAAACCCCTGATTACATCTGTGAGGCCGCTATCAAGGCCATTGAAGATGGTTTTCATGGGTATACTGTCAATGCTGGCACTATTGAGTTGCGCAAAGCCATTGTCGAAAAGCTAAAACGAGAAAACTATCTTCAATACACTCTGGATCAGATTATTGTCTCCAATGGAGCAAAGCAATCGATTGGATTTGCCATTTTGGCCTTATCAGGAGCAGGTGATGAAGTTATCATTCCGGCTCCATACTGGGTTTCCTATCCCGAAATGGTACGATTTGCCGATGCGACTCCGGTGATCGTTTCCACACGTTTTGAGGATCACTATAAAATGACTCCCCAACAGTTGGAAAGTGCTATCACTCCAAAGACGAAGGTACTCATTTTGTGTTCACCCTCTAACCCGACAGGCAGTTGTTACAGCAGGGATGAGTTGGCAGCTTTAGCTGATGTACTGAGAAAGTATCCGGATATTGTGGTTATCAGCGATGAGATTTACGAGTACATTGTTTTTGATGCACCCCATGTGGGAATTGGAGAGGTAGCCCCCGATTTGTATCATCGCATCGTTGTGGTTAATGGATATTCTAAGGGTTTTGCAATGACGGGTTGGAGATTAGGTTATTTAGCGGGTCCTAGTGATGTCGTTGCAGCGGTGGCCAAAATTCAGAGTCAGGAAACCAGTGCTCCTTCCAGTATTAGTCAAAAAGCAGGCGAAGCAGCGTATACTCATCCCTTAGATCAGGTCTTTGAGATGCGGAAATCTTTTCAAGAGCGAAGAGATTATCTGGTGAAAGCTCTCAATGAAATTCCAGGTCTTAAATGTTTTAGTCCAGGCGGTGCATTTTATGCTTTTCCTGATGTCTCTGCATACTTCGGCGGGACGGGCAAGAATGGGGAAAAAATTTCTACGAGTACTGATTTAGTGATGTATCTTTTGGAACATGCAGGCGTTGCGATGGTTCCAGGAGATGCCTTTGGTGAGCCTAATGGTATGCGTTTGAGTTATGCCACTTCGATGGAAAATCTCAAGGAATCGGTTCGACGCATCAAGGAAGCTTTGTCGGGTATACAAAAGTAGATTCGTAATCATCCCTCGTTTGGAACCCGAAGGCCATCAGATTTTGTTCACTCATCAGTTTAGAAACGGTTTACATTTTATCTATGCCTACATATTCCTATCAACGTGAAGACGGTAGTATTTTCGAAGTGATGCAACGTATGAGCGATCCTGCTTTATTAATATGCCCAGAAACAGGTCAAAAAGTGCGTCGTATTATATCAGGTGGTGCTGGTGTCGTATACAAAGGTGAGGGATGGTATGTCACCGATTATAAAGATCGAGGTTCGAGTAAAACAACCGAGGCAGCACCAGCTGCATCAACTCCTGCTTCATCAGAAGCATCCTGATCGAAGGTAATTCATGGCTGATTCTGCTCCATCTACCTCAAATAATCGCTCTCAGGCCCATCAGCAGGCCCTTGAGCAGTTTGTTTTATATTGGGGGGAGATGGCATCTTCATGGGGGATCAACAAGACCATGGCACAAATACATGCTTTGCTCTATGCCGATCCAGAGCCCATGGATACCGATACCATCATGATGGAGCTCGATATTAGTCGCGGGAATGCCAATATGAACCTGCGAAAGCTCCTGGAATGGGGACTCATTCATAAAGTGAATAAAGAAGGGGAACGCAGGGAGTTTTTTATTGCTGAGAAAGATGTCTGGAATATGGCAGCTCGCATCATCCAGGAAAGACAGCGTCTTGAAATAACCCCCATCAAGGAGAATCTGAAAGAGTGCCTTAATACGATGGATCAGGAAAGGTCGCGCATAGAATCAGAGCGCGCCTTTCGCGAGCGTATCGAGAATTTTGTCTCTTTTCTAGAGCTTTTCGAAGATTTTACACGGGCTCTTTTACCGTATGTAACTCAAAAAAATCTTGATTCTCTGCAGAAATTCGTTTCTTTTGCCAGAAAACGCAATCTTCTAAAAGGCAGACCTGAAGATCATCTACCCCTTAAATCATGATTCCAAATCAACGCTCAACCCAAAAAACCGGGATACACGGTGAAGATATAGCGGTTCAATACCTGGAGCGGGAAGGGTACACCATTTTAGAACGTCGTTATCATTTTGAGAAAGCCGAAGTGGATATCATCGCCTACGATAACCGACGCATCATCCTTGTGGAAGTGAAAACCCGAAGCGGTGCTTCTTTCGAAGATGCTGATGGTATTATGAGCGTGGATCAGTTTCGTCGTATTGCTCACGCAGGTCAGGCTTGGCTTTATGAGCGTAAGATGGAGGGATCACCTATTCGTTTTGATCTTATAATGGTACTTATCGGAACAGGCGAGCCTCTTGTCAAACATTATGTCGATGCTGGGTATGACTTGCAATGGAAGCGATGAATATGCAAATTACTTGCATCTATGTTTAAGCCTTACGATATTGTTTATCTGTGAAATCATTACGAGCCCATATTATCAGCTTTCTCATCCCCAGTATTTTCAGTCTGGTGATGCACGTTGCGGTCTTTCATGGCTCGTCGCAGACTGAATTTTCATCTGAGCATCACCAAACCGATTCAAATGATCATCCTGATCATGAGGAATCGGAGCACAAAGATAGTGATGTCTGCGTTGCAGGTTTGGTTCATATTGATCTTTCAGTCGCTCAGGTTCATTTAAAGGTACATTGGCAATCTACTGAGCTTTCTCCTTTGGCCCCAGTTCAGGCCAAACTTCAGATAGCGGCTCCCATTTTCTCAGGGAGAGCTCCGCCCCTTTATGCTTAGAGTGGACGGTTCCAAATCATACCGGTAAGGTCATTTCCTTCACCGATTGCTATCTAGACCGAGATCATCGGTTATCCTTCAACATTTCAACGTACTACGTGTGATAATACTCAGTATCATCGCATCCTTAATTACATTTTTTCTATCTGGTGATCCCATACGTGTATCTGGTACCGTAAAGGATGCTACTAGCGCTATGCCATTGTCTAGGGCCACTGTCGTTCAAACAGGTACTTCAATGGGCGTTATTACAGATTCCTTGGGTCGATATGAGTTAAGAGGTACGGCTGGTACCTGGGAGCTGGAAGTACGATACCTGGGTTATAGAAGCCAAAAACTCGTTTTTGACGTCAAAAAAGACACTATCGTTCATATACTTCTTAAGCGGGATATCGAAGCATTTGATGAAGTCGAAGTTCGAGGTTCCCGCGTAACACGAACGATGGAGTCAACACATGCCGAAACCATCGATCAAGATCAGTTGGATCGATTACGCGGACAAACCCTAGGTGAAACCTTATCTGGGGTCGTTGGTGTTGATATTCTTCAAACAGGAGCATCTATTGCTAAACCTGTGATCAGGGGGTTGCATAGCGACAGGGTGATTATGATGCAGGCGGGCATCACTCAAGAGGGTCAGCAATGGGGAGGAGAACATGCTCCTGAGATTGATCCATTTTCACCGGGTCAAATCCAGATCATCAAAGGTGCCTCCGGGGTTGAATTTGGTATAGGTGCCATCGGCGGAGTTATTCAGGTTATACCCCGTCCCATTACGATGGATCGTACCTTCAGTGGTACGGCATACCTTAACTCTTACACGAACAACGGGCAACTTGCTGGTAGTGTCCAGCTAGAGGGGAGTCCTTCGAGAGATAGTAATTTCGCCTGGCGACTTCAGGGAAGTATGCGTCGGGCCGGTGACTCACGAACGCCGGAATATGTGATTGACAATTCCGGGTTCTCCGAACAAAGTCTGAATTCTACGATGGCGTTCAGAACTGGAAAGTTTAATCACAGGGTCTATGCCAGTACCTATGCAACAAAGATCGGTATTTACACAGGTGCTCATATTGGTAGTCCTAATGATCTTCAGCGAGCTATCGACCGTGGACGTCCAGCTGTAGAACAGGACTTTACATATAAGATTAAGGCGCCTCGTCAGGAAATTCAGCATCACCTTTTATCGGCGGAAACCACAGTACTAGTCAATAAACTCGGTGTATTTGATATTCACTACGGTCTTCAACTTAATAATCGTAAAGAGTATGATATCCATGGTCGTTTTAATCGAGATGTAGATGAAGCTGCCTTCGCTCTCACGCTTACGACACAGAGTCTGGATGTGCGTCTTCAGCATCTTCCTGTTTACGGTTTAGATGGAAAAATAGGTCTTCAATTGAAGCGCCAAGGCAATGTGAGAAGTAGTGTAGGGTTCTTAATCCCAGATTTTAGGTCTTATTCCTCAGGATTATATGCCATTGAAAAGAAAGAATTCGGCTCAATAAGTGCTGAGGCAGGTATACGTCTCGATTATCATTGGATACGATCCTACTCGGTTCGGTCACCCCGCATAGAAGGTCGCACGGATGATTTTATTCAACCTAGTGGTGCCATTGGTCTTGTGTGGAATATAGATCCATCCTTTAAGGCAAATTTGACTCTTGGTACTGCCTGGCGTCCAGCTGGTATCAATGAACGCTTTAGTTATGGAGTTCATCATGGTACGGCTCAGTTTGAAATCGGTGATCCTGATCTAAAATCGGAGCAATCGATCAACGCCGAGATTGGCTTTGAGTGGGAATCAGACTTAGGGGGCATACGTTTCAGTGCCTACAATAGCTGGATCAAGGATTTTATCCAACTTAGGCCAGATGGCACGATCGTAAGCACGATCCGTGGTGCTTTTCCTCAATATGGTTATCAACAGTATAACGCTCTCATGCGGGGACTCGAACTGAGTTTGCACTACCATCCGGTTGAATGGTACGAAACGGGTGTGAAGGGCTCCATTTTGTTTGGAGAACACCGAGAGTTAGATGAAGCGCTTTACATGATGCCGGCACCCTCCGCTACCTGGATAAATAACATCGCTTTTGCCGACAATGCCTGGACCAAACAAAACACCCTTCAACTTGGGGGCAAGATTGTAAGCCGACAAACACGATATCCAGCTCTTGTGGCTACAGAGGCTTATCGAGAGCCAGCTCCACCACCAGGCTATGTACTGCTCGATCTTGGTTTTTCCACCATCATTAAAGGTCCAAAGCAGGAATGGAACCTGAGCATGGACCTCAAGAATGTCTTAAATACGAAGTATCGGGATTACCTCAGTCGCTTTCGTTACCTCATTGATGAACCCGGACGAAATCTAGTCATACGAATGACTATTCCATTTTAATTCTAACAAACACTTAACATAATCTTCAAAAAAATGAAAATGTATTCTCACATATCTCTTAAGATGGTCGCTTTTGCATGTATCGTTGCATTTACCTCGATCTCATGCGATAATCCGGCAGATGATGACGATGCCGGAGAGCAGGAATTTATCACTAAAGTTACGATTCGATTAGAGGAACAAGGATCTACGAACGTTGTTTCTATTATCTGGTCTGATCCCGATGGAGATGGAAAAGGAGACTTTGTAGGAACGGCAGCATTAAAAACCAATAAGACCTATAAAGGTTCGATTGAGTTGCTGAATGAGCTCGCGGATAAACCGGAAGAGCGTGATATTACCAAGGAAATACTGGAAGAGGCTGATGAGCATCAGTTCTTCTACACATTTTCTTCCACGCTACGGCCCTATGCAGCAATTACAATTACCGATAAAGACAAGAATAACCTACCAGTGGGATTGAAATTTGATGTAGTCACAAGTGCCTTGCCTTCTGGAACAGCGAGTCAATCTGGAACTCTAAACATTGTTTTGAGTCATTATTCCACCATCAAAAAAGCGGGTACCAATCCTGGTAATGAAGAAGATGTGAACATTACCGCCCCCCTCAGTTTATCGAACTAAAGCCCTTATTTCCTATCTTCCCTATACCCTCATCCATCATCCATCTACCCTCATCCCTCATGTCTTTCCTCAGCTTAAGCAATATCATCAAAACCTATCCTGACCCTGAAAAGGGAGCTTCGAAAAAGGTTTTAGATATTCCTCATCTAGAGGTTGCCAAGGGTGAGCATATCGCTATTGCTGGTACTTCAGGCGGTGGTAAGACTACGCTGTTGCACTGCATCGCTGGCATAATCAGGCCCGATTCCGGGAGTATTGTCTTGAATGGAACGGACATCACACAGTTGAGTGAGAGAAAAAGGGATCGATTTAGGGCTAACCATATCGGTTATGTCTACCAAACCTTCAACCTGATCCAGGGATTCACTGCTTTGGAGAATGTGATGCTAGGAATGCTTTTTTCGGGTAAAGGTGTGGATCGCGCGAAGGCCGAGGGCTTATTGGTTCAAATGGGCTTGAAAGATCGCTTGAAGTACAAACCCTCCCAATTATCGGTGGGTCAGCAGCAGCGAGTTAGTATAGCCCGAGCGGTTGCTAATGATCCTGATGTGATTTTGGCAGATGAGCCAACAGGAAATTTGGATCCAGCGAGTAGTGAGGAGGCTTTGAGCTTGCTCAAAGAAGTGGCAAAAGATAAAATTTTACTCTTGGTAAGCCATGAAAAAGATGTCTTGAGTCAGTTTCAACGCGTAGTATCATTATCCGAAATCAATAAGGCATGATGGGTATGACAACACTAAGTATCGTCACAAAAAATCTTAGAAAGCGTCTGTTAGCTACAGTGCTTACTACCTTTTCGATTGCTTTAGGTGCGGGTTTGATCATAGCCATCTTGACTATCCAATCCGAAACGGAAAAGAGCTTCAATCAGACTTCCGTGGGTTATGATTTGATTTTAGCTGCGAAGGGGAGTCAACTACAAACGACGCTCAACACCCTCTATCACATCGAAACATCCACCGGAATAGTACCCTATGCGCTTTATGAAGCGACTCAGAAGGATCCCAGAGTCGAATATTCGTTTCCATTCTATGTGGGCGATAGTTACATGCAGTACAGGGTTATTGGTACGTCTGCTGAGTATCTCGAAAAGGCGAGTCCTCGTCGAGGGATGAGTTATGCATTTAGGGAGGGCAGAAACTTTTCGACGATCAATGAAGCGGTATTGGGAAGTATGGTGGCCGACCAAACCGGTTTCAAAGTAGGTGATACCTTCTTTTTTACGCATGGTGTCAAGATGGCTGATGGCGGCGCTGAAGAGTTTGTTCATGAAGATCATCCTGTCACCATTGTTGGGATTTTAGAACCAACGGGAACGGCTAACGATAGAGTCATCTTTTCTGCTGTGCAAACTACCCATTTGGTTCATGCGCCCTATCAGGAGCCGGCGGCCTCGGATGATCATGACCATTCCCACGATGACGAACACGATCATTCTCTTGATGAAGTCGTCGTAAAGAACTTGGATGCCGTTCTTGTGAAATACAAAAGTCCGGCATCAGCACTTCAGGTTGCCGGGATGATCAACTATCCGGTACCTGCCAATCCAGTGATTGCCAATAATCTCAGAAGGGATCCACTCTTCGCCTATCGAGAAGGGGTGATGGCAGTGAGTCCAGCCGTTCAGATTGCCCAACTGATGAGTATCGTTGGCAATATCGATTGGGTTCTTAAAGTAATCGCTGTTCTCGTCGTCATAGTTGCCCTTTTTGGCATCTTGGTCGCTATTTACAACACGATGGAGGAGAGGAAGCGCGATATTGCGATTATGCGATCATTAGGGGCATCTAGAGGTCGAATACTTCGAATTATTATTCTTGAGGCAGCGATCATCTGTTTCCAAGGATCTCTCTTTGGTCTTATGCTTGGTTGGTCTGCTACCGCCGCCGTAGCTCCATATCTTATCACTAGTGCCGGAATTTTTATCGAGCCCTTCACATTCAGCTTGAATCATGCCTTGGTTTTGCTGATTTTAGTGGGACTTGGTATCATAGCCGGTACTATTCCTGCGTTAAAGGCCTACCGCACTGATGTAGCTGCTCATTTATCGCCCACAAACTGATTATCGCCCCATGTTAAAACGATTTTTCTCAAGTACCTCCATTCAGATTCTATTAATGATTGTACTTTCTTTAAGCTCCGTTGCTGCTTTCAAAGTGATGGCTGAACGGGTTTATTATAAGGATCTGCGCAAGTACGTTTTAGCGGGCGACCGAATTCCTCCGGCTTTAAAAGCTCGAGATGGGAAACAAGTGAGTATTGTGGGTTACATGATTCCTTTCGACAGTGTAGATAAAATTAACCGTTTTATCCTTCTACAAGCGCAGTTCATGGGTTGTTTTCACGTTCCGCCACCTCAGCCCAACGAAGTAGTTTTAGTAGATATGGGTAGTAAAACCGCTAATTACAGTGAAACTCCACTTTTAGTTACCGGTACCTTTCAAATTAAGAAGACTTATGAAGAAGATTTTCTGATCAGTGTTTTCACCATCAGAAATGCGGTAGTTAAAGCTGCAAAAGGCAACGAAGTGGAGATGGATGGATTACCGGCCAATTTCCACTTGTCTGAATTCTAATCTGAATTCTAAATTGAAGATCGCCATCATAGGTCCAGCTTGGCCTTATCGAGGTGGTTTAGCCACGTTCAATGAATATTTGGCTCAACAACTCAGCTCCGATGGGCATCAGGTAGATCTGCATACTTTTTCACATCAGTATCCCTCATTTTTATTTCCGGGAACCACGCAGTTAACGGATAAGCCCTGTCCTGAAGGCCTCCATATTGAACGTAGTCTTCATGCGTATAATCCGTTAACCTGGCCTTCGACCCAAAAAAAGCTTGTCCGTAGCGGGTACGATCTTGCCATATTCCGATACTGGATCCCTGCGATGTCGCCCGTTCTCAGCTCGATGGCATCAGCCTTGGCAAAATCTGGAACGAAGATTCTTGCTCTAGTTGATAATCTGTATCCTCACGAAGCTCGTCCTCTCGACCGATGGCTAACCAGTCGATTTTTGCACCATCCGCATGCCTTTTTGGCGATGTCGCAGGTGGTAAGTGAACAGCTAAAAGATCAGGTTGGTGAGCGACCTGTTTACTATTCACCTCATCCTATCTATGATAATTATGGTCCAGCCATAGATAAGCTGGATGCCAGAAAACAGCTAGGTTTACCTGAAAAAGGTCACACCATGCTCTTTTTTGGATTTATACGTCGCTATAAAGGCCTCGATCTACTCCTAGAAGCGCTGTCCGATGAGCGATTCAAGGACAAAGATTTCAAGCTGGTGGTAGCCGGAGAATGGTATGAGGATTCAGCTAGCTACTATGACATGATCAAAAAGCTGAATTTGAGTGATCGCCTCATCATGAAAGATCATTTTATTCCGGAGTCAGAGGTAGCAGCCTATTTTTCTGCTGCTGATGTGGTGATTCAACCGTATCGAAATGC